>Ga0123335_1007916_pt1 | contig 11651 bp, 9 predicted proteins | sample BiotimSIPDNA_2_FD_89707 | JGI IMG/M metagenome (GOLD analysis project Ga0123335, IMG submission 89707) | Anaerobic biogas reactor microbial communites from Washington, USA - Biogas_R2 time_0 SIP DNA | ecosystem: Engineered > Bioreactor > Anaerobic > Unclassified | place: Washington, USA... | reverse complement strand
CCAAGTACCGTAAGGGCTTTAACTATGTGCAGGTTGACGAGAAAGGCGAAGTAAAGCCAGAGTTTTATGAGCTTTCCTCCCCACGGAGATTTGTCATTGTTGAGCATGATTTTTCAGGCATGACTTCAGCTAAAATAACTGAGTATGCGACACAGTTGGTGAAAGACGCTGACACTGAAGATGCAGTGGTTATTCCAGTTTTGAAAGGCACCCTGCCAGCCGAAGCCAGCAGAACGGAGATTGACCTCTCAAAAATCCGCTGTGCCGCAGAAAAAGCCCTTCTGGTTCACCCGATTGTGCAGCTTAAGGAAACAGCAGTTTCTGACGAGATTGTACGCTCCATTTTTGAGAGCAACTTTAAGGATTTGAAAACTAAAGCGTTTGAGTATTTCGTGCAAATCTTCAATGAACGCTACAGTAAAGAGGAAGCTGAAAAAGTTGCGCGTTCAGCCTTAGCATTGATTGAGCCGCTTTCCCGCAAGCAGGATGCAAAGGTAAAGCAGATAATTGAGGAGTTGAATCGATGAAAATTGAAATCGTTCAACTCGAAAACATTCGTTCCCACGTTAAATCCACAGTGCCCTTTACACGTGGCTTTAACTGTCTTGTTGGCGGTTTAGGCTGCGGAAAATCCAGCGTAATGTACGCAGTTGACTTTGCACTGTTCGGGGATTCGGTTGGCAGAAGCTACGATTATCTGCTTCGTGAAGGCGCAGATTTTGCCAAAGTAACTATACTGTTCAAGCAGAACGGAAGCACGTATAAGCTAACTCGTGGGTTGAGGCGAAGAGGCAAAGGAATAAGCCAAGACTTTGAGCAACTCAAGCTGTACGAAGATGAAAAACTAATCGCCAGCATAAAATCCGACGCCATCACTGAACAGCTTAAAGCCATAACAGGCTTAGACAAGGACATCTACCGCGAAATCGTATGGTTCCGACAAGAACGCCTAAAAGAGCTGCTAGATGCAACGCCACGTGACAGACAACGACGTTTAGACGAGTTGTTTGGTTTATCAGATTATGAGGTTGCATGGAGCAACATTGCCCAGTACCAACGCGACTACGAAACAGAAAAGCGGGTGTACGAGAAAGATCCAGATGTAAACGCGCTGGAAAAGCTTAGTCAGGAGTACAACAGTGCCAGTGAAGAGTTTGCGCTTCTGGAAATGGACTTGGAATCCTCAACGCAGAAGCTGTCGATTGCTAAAAGGCTTCTTGAAGAAGCAGATGCCAAACTAAAGCTGCTGGAAGAAAAGAAACAAGCTGTTGAAGAGCTTAAACGCAAAGAAGCACGCCTACACGCAAACCTGTCAAACATGAGTGGCGTTTTGGCTTCGTTAACACAGCGGATTGAAGGCAAAAAAACCATCGTTGACAATTTGCGGCAACGCCAAAACTCTCTGGAATCCCAAATGAAGCTGTGCCTAAGCAAGCTCGAGCAAGCAGGATTGCCAACTAACCAGTCAGTTGAGCAGTTGGGTGCATGTTTGGCTGGGTTTGATGACAAAATCAGCAGTTTGCGTGGGGAACAGGAAGCAGCTTCCAAGGGCATGCAAACTGACCAGAAACGAACTGCACAGTTGGCACAGGAAGACAAGTGCCCATTGTGCATTCAGCCTTTGAGCGGCGATTACAAAACCAATCTGATGCAGCGCATAGAGCAAGAGAACGTGGAACGCCAAAGGCTCATAAATCACCTGCGGCTTGAAATTGCCGATTTGCAGAAAGCCAAAACCTTGGCGTCAGATGCTTACATGGGGCTGCAAAAAGTTTCAACTCGTGATTCTGAGTTAAAGATGAGAATTGTTGAGGAAGAAAACAACCTTAAAAGTCTCACAGTCGAGCTTGAGCAGCAGCAACAGCTTGAAGCAGAACAACGCATAGCGTTTGAAAGTGTGCAGTTTGAAATCGGCAAATTCGACTTGTCGGATTTGGATGCTGCCCGCTCACGCAGAGAACAAGTGTTTAGGCAATTCTACGTTTTAGAATCGGATTTACGCACTAAAGAGAACCGCAAAAAAGACGTGCTACGACGTTTAGACGACGCTAAAGAACGAATTGACTTGGCTCAGCAGAAAAGCGAGCAGGTTGAGCGGCTCAAACGCACCGTTGAAACGTTGAGCGCAATTCGCGATGCTTACCGAAGTATTCAGCCGAAACTAAGAAGCGAGTTCGTCATAGTTCTGCGCAATTTTGTTCAGCAAGTGCTTGACGGCTTAGTTGGCAGCGAAACACCCTTGCTTAACATAGTCATTGATGAGACTTACACACCTTACGTGAAAAGCGACAGCGGGGTTGACCGCGAAGTCTCCAACCTTTCAGGCGGCGAACGCACTTTGCTGGCGTTTGCTTACCGATTGGGTTTGGGACAGCTAATTATGCAGTCGCGTACTGGGCATGGCTTGGGGATGTTGATGCTGGATGAACCTACAGAGAACTTGGGCAGTGAAGATGGAAGCATTGAGCGGTTGGCGGAAGCGATTAGCAGGTTTAAGGCGATTGAGCAAATCATCGCGGTTACGCATAGTGAAGCGTTTGCTGACAAGGCTGAACACGTGATTACGCTGGAGAAGGAAGCTGGCGTTAGCAAAATCTCCATAGAACGCTAACTTCCCCAACGTTACTGTTTTTTAGACGTATTTTATGATTATCACTTGCCAGAGCAGCGTGTTTGGTTGCGGTTCAGATGTGCGGTAGTCATGCCCCTCGGGGATGTATCCAAGTGCTTCGTAGGATACGCTTTTTAGGTCTTCGAAGACGTATGTTCTTGTCCAAGAATCGCCTGGGAATAGTTCTCCAAAGAAGCCTAATTGGGGCTGGACTCCTGAAGAGTTTCTCTCGTACAGGAAGAAAGTTCCTTCAGGTATTTTCTTGTCAGGGGTATCGTTAGTTAATGTATAGTTAATGTAGTATTGGTAGCTTCCAGTTTTTTCTATAACTATGAACTGGTTCATAGTAACTGTTAATCCGTCTTGTGCTTGGTATGGAACACCTGTTTGGAGGTAGGTTAATTAAGTTGGAGCTGGTGTAGGTGTCGGGGTTGGCGTAGGAGTTGGTGTTGGTGAAGCCGTAACTGTTGACGTTGGAGTTGAGGTTTCGGTTGGAGTAGGTGTTGACGTTTCTGTTGATGACGGATCGGGTGTTATAGTTGGAGTGAGATAACCTGAGGGGGTGGGTGTCGGGTTAACTGTTGGTTTTGGGGTTGTTTTTGGAGGATTATTTGTGTTAGCTTGCGCATATCCCCAAAGTGTGTAACCTGCAAGGGCAACCACCATCACGACTACTAAGGTAATCAAACCCGCTTTTAAGGCAAGATTCATTTCTTTCCACTTAAGCCTATAATTCAAGCAAGTTAGCTTAAGGCTTACTCTAATTAAGAGAAATAAGAGAATTTGAATCTATATTGTTGTATTTTTCGCAATTAGCATGGCACTGTTTGCTCTAAGAATCTTCTTGCGCAGATAGCTCAAGGGCGTGGTGAATCTGGTGTCGTCCACATAATGCGGCGTTAACTGCACAATAAAGCCCATTGTGCTTAGCAGTTCACTTATGCCCTGCCAATCCAAGCGTGTGTGAACGTCGGCTTTTGAATAGTCAATTTTGGGCAGCTTGGCATGTTTCAGCTTTAGGTAGGCAACGTTCATTTTTTCGTCCACAAAATAGTGCGCTCTCAACGCCGCATTCTCCAAAGTACGATTGAACTGGTATGCGTTGGTTGTTGGTGGTGGTTCATGGTCAAAAAACAATATTCCGCCCAGTTTCACCATACTGGCGAGTTTTTTAATGGTTTTCAGGTAATCTGGCAAGTGGTGAATAACCGAGTAGCCAGTAACTAAATCGTACTGCCCTTGCAGGTTGGTTTTGTCTAAGTTAATGTTCAAAACCCTCAAACGATGGCTCTTTATCATGGCTGCTTGTTTTTGGCACAGTTTTCGGCACATGTCAGGCGAAATATCAACTGCCGTCACCGTGTAGCCGAGCGTGAGCAGTTTTTGTGTTATGTTTCCTGTTCCAGCGCCAAAATCCAAAGCCGTGAAGGTTTGGTTTTCTACTTGGGCAGTTAAGGCTTGCAGGAGTTGGAGTAGCCTTTTTTGTTCTTGTTTGTTGTAGATTTCGGTGTGGATGAAGTCGTAGTAGTCTGCTTCTTTTTGGTGGACGGCGATGTTGCACTTGATTACTGCATCGTATTCCAGCAAAACTCGCCCTGCCAAATGGACAGCCAAACAATGTTAAAGGTTTGCTACATGCAGGATGCAACAACAACTTTTCCCACGTTTTTACACTGTCTGTGACTGACTTTTACATTTCCTTAGTCAACAAATACCATTCTGCACATTCATCTTCTAATCAAGAGAGAGGGAAAATAATCAAATGAGCAGTTTAGTTAATCCGTTAGAAGTTTTAAAGTCGCTCTCAGACGCAACCAGCATGCTGATTGGCAAAGTCGCAAAATCCGTCGTCAGCGTTAAAGCGCAAATGTCACGGGGCACAGGCATCGTACTCACCAGCGACGGCTACATCCTCACCTGCAACCACGTTCTAGCCGGATGCAGCACCGTCAAAATCGGGCAAGGCGAACGCGCAATCACCGCCAGAATCGTTGGCACAGACCCCTACAACGACATTGCCCTGCTCAAAGCAGAAGGAAAATGGGCACCAATCGAACTTGGCGACTCAGAAAAACTCAACGTTGGTCAATACGTCTTTGCACTGGCAAATCCATTCAACCGCTCGCAGCCCACGGCAACTATGGGCATCATAACCAACGCGAACAGCACCATACGCGGCTGGCGTGCAACCCAGCTTGAAAACGTCATCGCCACGGACGCGCAGCTTAATCCGGGTTTCAGCGGTGGACCACTGATTGATGTTGACGGCAAATTAATCGGCATAAACACTGCTTACGTGTGGCAACGCGGCATCGCTATCCCCATAAACCGTGTAAAAAGTATTGCTGACCAACTTATGACTGGGCGTGCAGCGCAACGCGGCTACTTGGGCATAGTTGCTAACACTGTTGCTATTCCAGCTGAAATCGCTCAGCAGGCGGGTTTGGAGCAGGAAACTGGCGTGATGATATTCAGTGTTGAACCGAATTCTCCAGCGCGCAAAGCAGGTTTAGCCATGGGCGACGTGCTTGTGGAGTTCAACGGTAAGGCAGTCAACGACTTCTATGACTTGCCGCGGCTGCTTAGTGAAGACGTGGTGGATAAAGAAGTGAAGTTGACGATTATCCGCAAAGAAAAGCTTCTGTCAGGAACAATTAAACCAATCATACATGGAGGCGAACAACAATAAACCCAAACTTAGAACTTGAGCCGCCTGAACACTTGCCTGCACCGCCACTGCGCCGCTCACCCACAGTTGCAATGCCGTTTTTCAACACCACTCCAGTGCACGGACACTCTGATCGACCTTCACTGCGTTTGTTCGTGAGAGACGATTGGAACTAGCAGTTTTTTACTGCGTTTACAGTTCGTTTAAGCAGTTGCTCTGCGGATTGCTGGTTTGGCCATGGACCTAAGCCGCAGTCTGGACCTGTAAACGCTAATCTTTCTTCATATTTTTCTTTTGCGTACCTGTATCGTTTTCTGATTGTGTCTTCAGGTTCTATTAGTTGTTCGTTTGTGGGGTTTGTGATGCCTTTTTCGTAGAGTTCTGCCCAGATAGAGTCGATGTCTGTTCGGCTGATGCCGACGCGAATTTGCTTGTCAGCTTTTTCCAGAATCTTTTTTGGTACGGCGTCAATGTTTTTTGGTGAAGCAGCGTATTCAAACGAGAGCACGTCTAAGCCTTTCACGTTTAGCAGGTTGTGTATTTCAGTTGTGAAGTGCAGGTGGATTTGTTTGGTTGGTCCTTGGAAGTCGTAGGCACTTTGGAGTGTCTGGATTATTAGTTCTGGTGAGGCGGTGAAGCTTGTGTGTCCAAGGCTTGGTTCGTCGATGGAGACTGCCTTGGTTTGGATGTATTTGTTGTTGAGCAGGGCGTTTTTTGCGTAGCGGTTTATTGTTTGGGCAAACCCGTCTAGCACGTCTGGGTAAGCTGTCGCGCCAACCTCGTGTAGATACTGCTCTATTGGACCAAAAATTGAGACTCGCAGCATGATTTTTTTGCCAAACTCCTCGCTCAACTCTTTGGCGTACTTGTTGATAACGTAGATTTCGGGCAAAACCGCTTTTTGCTGGTCTACGACAAACGAGCCTTTGTCCATTGCTTCATGTATTGCGTTTCCGATTTGTGGAAGTCCGCTGAAGTGGGGAAAATTGATGACGTCTAATCCGCAAGCGATTTTTAGTCGGAAGGTGTCGATGATGATTTGGCAAAAGTTTTTCTGTAAAAACTCGTCTTGGGTGGGGTCTTTACCGTCTATGATTGTCTGTCTTGTTTGTATGTAGGCTTGCGCGAATGTTTCCCTCTTTATGCCGTTGGGCAAGGGGAAACTGCCGATGTCATCAATTAAAGGTTCCATAAAAGAAATTTGTCTTTGAATTCTTTTAAAGTTAATGCAACAATCAAACAGGGTAAAGCGGTGAAGTTGCCTTGAAGCGTTGTTTGGCTATGTTGCTGGTGTCTGTTGCGTTTTTTTTCTATAGCCCCCCTTATATAAAGGCAGATTTCTAGGCTGTGTTGGAAAAGGCGAGGTCTCTCAGAGCTGACCCCCCTCCCTTATATAAAGCCATGTTGAATTGGGCACTGTTGCTCTGTGCGACCTACCCCCTCCTCTATATGAAGAAGTGCAGTGCCAAGTCAACCTTCAGTTCAAACCGCCGTTACCGTGTTACAACCACTTTCAACGGTTTCTCTGCGGGATTATTTGCTGTCTGCAGCGCCCCCTCAAACTCTTCAAACCTAAACCTGTGCGAAATCAAACCTTTCACGTCAACAAGTTTACGAGCGATTAACTCCACAGCCGCTGGGTACTCAACAGGCGAAATATACATCGTAAAAAACTCTGCCTCATCAGCATCCTCCAAGTTCAAGTAACCCTTCGACTCGCCAATCAACGCCACCTTCCCAGTCTTCCTAACCAAATAAGGCGTTTGCTCCACAGTCTTGGTGGTTCCAGCCGCTTCAATAACAAAATCCGACCCCAACTTGGTTAGTTTTCGAACAGTTTTAATCACGTCTTGCTTTTCAGCGTTAATTACTGCGTCTGCCCCGTATTTTTCGCTAAGCTCCAAACGGTAATCCTCCAAGTCCACGGCGATTACTCGGCAACCCTTCATCAAAGCCACCTGCGTCATCAGCAAGCCAATGGCGCCTTGCCCAAGAACGGTTACCCAATCGCCCAGGTTCGGCTTTAAATGGTCAAGGACGCGAAGCGCTAAAGCTACAGGCTCAACCACTGCGGCTTCCTCATCGCTCACGCCAGAGGGAACAGGGATTAGGCTTCGCGGCAGCATGGCTTTTGATTCGGCGAAGAAGCCGTCTCGTGTTAAACCGTAAAACTTGCCGCGGGTGCAGTATGCGGGTTTCCCTCTGAGGCAGAAGTAGCAGTGACCACAGTTAACCATGGGCACCATAACCACGCGCTCGCCAGTGTCTTCACGCACTCCGCAAGCGTCATGCCCCAAGATTCTGCCCTTCCTCATCCATCGCCAGTCGCCACGGTAAAAATGCATGTCGGTCCCGCAGATGCTGCCAGCCAAAAAGTTAACATGCACCATTCCAGCTTTTCCTTCTGGATCGGGTATCTCTTCGATTTTTATATTGTATGGTCCACGGTAAACTGCGGCTTTCATAGAAATCTCCACTTATGTCTATGGCGGTTTATTCCTAAAAACTCATCTGCCCAGTTTCGTCTGGAAAAATTTTAAATTCATAACATAACGACTTTACGGTTCGTGTAATAACTTGGATGTTATCCAAAAACAAGCCGATGCATTAACTAACCTTCGCGGAGAACCTGCCAAAAACAGGTACGCATTTATCGATATTCTTAAAATCGTGGGCATCTTGTTTGTGTTGGCTGAACATCTTGGGCCATACTACGTTTTTCCATTCACCAACTACTTGAATGTAGCATTGGGCAAAATGTACGAGTTTAATTTTGGCAGCATCGGTATAACCCTGTTTTTGCTGGCCAGCGGCTGCTCGCTTTACCTAACCCACCCCACAGTAGGCACCAGACAGCAAGCTAAAGACTTCTATCTGAAGCGCGGCCTGCGGATTTACCCCATCTATTGGTTGGCGATTGTCTTTGCACTAGTTTGGCAACCATTTCGGCTACAACAAACTTTTATCGCAGTGGATATGGTGAAATTGGTTTCAGGTTTTCAGTCTTTGGGTGCTCAAAGCCACGTTGACTTTTGGGGGTTGGTTAACGGTAACTTCTGGTTTCTCACCATACTGCTATCGCTATACCTATTGTACCCAGTTATCTCTTTGGCGTTCAAAAAGAACCCGCATGCAACGTTTGCATTGCTTATCGCCATATCTATCGTCAGCAGGTATGTCATGTCCAATGCAGCAACCTACTTTATGGGAATATACTGGATGCCACTGTGTTGGCTTCCTGAATTTGCACTGGGCATCTACCTACTTAAGCTGGGCGTGAAACCGAAAACTCAGAGCACCAAAATGCTTCTGTTCTTTGGCAACTTCAGCTTCTACCTCTACCTTATCAACCAGCCGATTCTTCAATCCTTCAACCTTGAACAGAATATCCTCCTATTCGGCGTCATACTCTTCTTCTGCGGCTGCCTCTTCTACTTTGTAGATAAAAATTCCAAACAAGCCTTGCCCGACTCATACGCAAAATCCAATAAGAGCAAGCAAGCCTAATTAGATAACGACTACAAATTCAATCCCCTGATGCCTATGAACCTAGAAGCTTATAGTAAAGAGCAGCTTTGGAAGTTACTTGTGGACGCAGTGCACGCATCCGTGATGTACCCCACCCATAAAGCCTACACCAGAGACACAATACTGCCTGAAAAACCCGACATACCCCCGCAGGAACTAGCCACCAAACTGAACATGCCACTGGGTGAAGCGTTGGTTATTCTTAGCGAGTTAGCGGATGAACGAAAAGTGCAGGCTTAGAACACGTTAACGCTTGAAGCTTTAAACGCTATGTACACTTGCGAGCCTAAGTTTAGCTTCATTTCCTTGAAGGATTTTTTGGTTATCTGAACCGCAAAAACCCTGCCTACATCTACTTTCAGTTTTACGATTGAGTCTGAATCGGTTATTTCAATTATTTTTCCTTTGAACTCGTTTCTGGCGCTTGATTTAATGGGGGAATCACATAAAATTATGTCTTGAGCGTTAATGTAAATTACAGTTTCTCCCTGCTTTTGATCGGAAACTTCAACCACAACGCCATTGCCGATGTCTACAAGCGATGTTTCATCAGGAGTGATTTTTGATTGCCCATTAAACGTATTCTCTACAGCAGCAAAACTCGCCAAGTTCTTGGAAAGCTTACCGAAAACATCCGCTGGTTTGCCAACTTCGGTTATCTCGCCTTCATCCATCAACGCGATTCGGTGAGGCAGCGTTTTTGCTTGAAACATATTGTGGGTTGCCATTATGATAGTAACTTTTCTTTCACGATTAACTCTTTCAATAACTTCCTCAACTATACCAGCATTTTTAGGATCCAAGTTTGCCGTGGGTTCATCTAAAAGTAAAAGTCTGGTTTTCAACACCAACGCTCTGGCAATAGCAACTCTTTGCTGTTCCCCACCAGAAAGCTTACGTGCATTGCGCTTTTCAAAGCCTTCCAGCCTTACCAGCTTAAGCGCTTCTTTCACGGCAATGTCGCGTTCTACCTTTGGCATTTTCCTTATTTTTAATCCATAGGCTATGTTGTTTTTGACTGAAGTGCTGAAAACAGTTGTTTTCTGGAAGACAAGCGTGCTTTCCAAACGCACTTCTTCTGTTTTTTTGTAGTTTACCCTCTCTCCATGAAAGATAACCTCTCCACTGGTGGGGTCTTCAATGAAAGCAAGCATTTTCAGTATAGTTGATTTTCCTGAGCCGTTAGGTCCAAGCAACGCCAGTATTTCACCTTCGTGAATCTGCAGGTTAACCGAGTTAACCACCGTTTTGTTGCCGTAAGCCTTGGTTACGTCTTTTAGTTCAGCGGCGAACATTATTCGTTGTCCTCCTTATTGGAGCGTTTGAACCTGGCAAATGGACCTTTTGCCAACTCGACCAAATAGTTTGCTCTTCTCATTATAACTACTATTATGTTTATTGCGAAGACGATTACTATCAAAATGACCCCTAAAGCAATAGCAGACCCTATTTCGCCTATCTGAACACTACGTGAAATAGAAGTGGTCAAAACGTCGGTTCTATTGCCAACACCAGCTATGTTGCCACCGACCAGCAAGACTACACCCAATTCCCCTATTGCTCGGTTAAAGCTAGCAATATCCGATAAAATAATTCCGTTGGCAGCTTCCTTAAGAACAGCGATTTGTGATTGGGATTCGGATGCACCCAAAGTTTTTGAGAGATTCATAATTTCAGGGTCAACCGACTCAATAGATGCGACGCCAATACTGACAAGAACAGGAGTTATCAATATTGCCTGACCTAAAATAATTGCGGCAGGCGTGTAAAGCAAGCCTAAATTACCTAGTGGTCCGCCTCTGGAAAAGATAAGGAAAAGGATTAAGCCCAAGACTACCGTTGGTAAGGCTATCATCGCGTTGAGAAAAGTTTTGATTACTGTTTTTCCTCTAAATTCTTTCATAGCTATAAGCAATGCTAAAGGTGTTCCCCAAAGTATGGCTAAAATTACTGCGGTACCAGAAAAAAAGAGGGAACGGAAAACTATTCCTTGTATATCAGGGTCGCCTGTTATTATCAGTTGGAATGCTTCAATTATTCCGCCTATGATATCAGCCAATATAACGTTCCTCTAGTCATAAAGGTGCGAATAGTTAATTCTGTATTGCGGTGGACATTCAGTGCCGTCAAAGAATGCGTAGTCTTTAATCCAGCTTACAAGAGGTTGCGGCGCATCGTTCTTTAAAGGCTGCACTGCTTCATAGAAAAGACTGTCTCCGTATGTATCTTTACCAAATTCATTAATTAACTGCTGGGTTTCCGGTGAAATCAAGTACTCAATGAAGTTCATGGCATCGTCAAAGTTGATATTCTCATGAACTGTTTGGTTTGCCTCAACTGTTCCCGGGTTAACAGCCATCGCACTGTAAACATTAAGTAGCGCTTGTTCTTCAGTTATAAGGGCGTCTAACTCTATTGAACCATCAGTTTTGAATTTGAGGTAAGTTCCTATATCTGAGAGAGTGTACGCATTTTTTTGGTTAGCCACATTTAATGTTGCACCCATGCCTTGTCCTGTATTGGCAAACCATACTTCATTTGAAAGTTCCGTATAATTGAAGCCAGCTGCAGTCCAAAGACTTTTCTCTTTAGAGTGCGTTCCCGAATTATCTCCTCGTGTCACCCAAATTTGTGTTTGCCCTGACTGGTCAGATAAACCTTGTCCGTATTCCACTATGCTTGATAATGCTTCTTCCGCAGTTTTTCCCTTAATTTGTGCTGGGTCATTTGCTGGTCCGACAATAGTGAAGAAGTTGTATGCTATTATTTTCCGATTGACGCCAAAACCTCCTTCGAGAAAATCCAGCTCCACAGAGGGTGCGTGAACCAAGACAACGTCGGCAT
>Ga0123335_1007900_pt1 | contig 11665 bp, 8 predicted proteins | sample BiotimSIPDNA_2_FD_89707 | JGI IMG/M metagenome (GOLD analysis project Ga0123335, IMG submission 89707) | Anaerobic biogas reactor microbial communites from Washington, USA - Biogas_R2 time_0 SIP DNA | ecosystem: Engineered > Bioreactor > Anaerobic > Unclassified | place: Washington, USA... | reverse complement strand
TTTGCCCTTTTTTAAGACTTGTGCTGATAGCTGCGATCATCGCATTTAATGCTTTTTCGCTTGATGCTTTTGTAAGACCAGATTTGTCAGCAATTGCCGAGATTAATTCTCCTTTATTCATATAATAGGCTAATTTAGGTTTAACATAAAGGCCAAGATATAAAAACCTTACCAGAAAACCCTCATTTTCTGCTAATAATTACCCATGCATTTATTAACCATGCAGGCTTTTATGAATCAAAAATAATCAGACATCAAATAACTATCTATGAGACTGAAACTTGCCTGAGTGCCTGATTTCTCAGTAAATGATAAAAAATGTGACCTTTCAGCACATTTTTCATTTCAATCAGGCTTCAATTGTTAGTTATTAACAGTTTTGCAGTGCAAAAAATGCAATTTTTCAGGTGACCGGAGCTAAAACAATATAAGTTGCATCATCGAAATTGTTACCTTTTATAAGATTATCAAATCCGGAGGTGATAGCATTAAAATTATTTCCAGTGATCATTCTCAATAAATATTCAGGTTCACTTTTCCACAGGTTATAGCATCCGTCAGTTGCTAAAACGATGGTATGGAGTTTTCCTTTATACTTTTCCATTCTGAAGTCCTCATCAGAAAGATCATTACTACCGAGGCATTTCGTAAGGAAGTTGCTGCCGGGATAAAGGATGTCATCGGTGGTACATTGAAAAAGTGCTTCCCCGTCGTACAGGTAAATCCTTGAATCTCCCAGGTTCGAATAATATAATCCGCCAGAATTATCTTTGAAGAAGCCTGCAATAGCATAGGTAGTAAAAGATCCGGGAATACCCGTTTTGAGGATGCTTTTGTTCGCGGCAGCCATCATTTCATCCAGTTTCATGGTACCATTGCCGATATATCCGGAAAAATTATCCAGGATGAATTGCATTGCAGCATTCACGCCGTTTCGCGGGTTAGAAGCCATGGTAACGCCATCAAATATTGCAGCTACAATAAATTCCTTCTCATCGATGATCAAAAAATCATCCTGGTTCTCAGTATGTGAATTTCCCCTGAAAGAATTTCCTTTATATCTAAACTTATTCATGGCATTCAGAGCCTGCAATGAAGAATCTCACGGGTTTTTTCCGGACTTACCATATCGCGGTCACCGAAATGATGCAGGCCTCTTTTTTCCAGTCTTTCGGAAATTATATCAATAGTAGTTTTACCTACATTGTAATTTCCCAATCTTGTCTTCACCCCCAGCGATTCAAAAAAATCAATGGTCTTTCCAATTGCTGCATCAACAGTTTCCTGATCTGATAAATGGTCAATTTTCCAAACGCGCCTGCCGTACTGAAGCAATTTATCAAACTTCTTTTCTTTAAAAACAGTCCATAAACCCGGCAACACGATAGCCAATGTTCTTGCATGATCAATGCCGTGCAAAGCTGTAAGTTCATGACCAATGGTATGAACAGACCAGTCTTCGGGCACACCCCTTGAGATTAACCCATTCAACGCCATTGTAGAACACCACATAAGATTTGCCATAGCATCATAATCGGCGGGGTTTTTATAAACTTTCGGGCCAACTTCTATCAGTGTTTGAAGTATGGCTTCCGAAATCCTGTCCTGCAATGGTGCATTTACCGGGTATGTAAGGTATTGTTCAATAACATGTACAAATGAATCGACAATGCCGTTTGCAACCTGTCTGGCAGGTAATGAGGCTGCAGCATCCGGTTCGAGTATGGAAAAAACAGGCATCACGTTGGTATCCCCAAAAGACAATTTTTCTTCGGTAGATTTTCGTGAAATAACAGAATTGGCGTTCATCTCTGTTCCCGTTGCAGGCAGTGTAAGCACAACACCCAAAGGCAAGGCTCTCCTGATTTCAGCGCCGTCGGTGAGAATCTCCCAGGGATCGCCATCGTAACAGACTGCTGCAGCAATATATTTTGCAGCATCAATAACCGATCCGCCGCCAACTGCCAGAATAAAACTGCATTGTTCTTTGATAAGCACTTCCACTGCTTCCATAGCTTTTTCATGGGTAGGATTAGGCTCAATTCCACCGAACTCAACTACGGTATGATTTTCCAGGGCATTCTTAACGCGTTTATAGACACCATTTTTTTTAATACTTCCGCCACCATAAATCATCATGATCTTTTTATTGCGGGGAACCAAATCCTTTAATTCAGGCAGTCGTTCTTTTCCGAATAATATTCTTACAGGATTGTAGAAATCGAAATCATTCATAAGAGTCATATTATATGAACAGGTAAAGATAAAGATAAAGATAAAGCCCGGGAGGGTTTGTTAACCCCGGTATTAATTTTCTGAGACGCTGAGATTATGAACTACATTAATACTCCTGGGGATAATTTCGAATTTAATGGGAGAATGCCCAAGCGATTCACCATCTAATTCAAGATGCATCAATGGTTCCGATTCGATAGAAATGTCTTTCCCCTTATAACCTTCTACCTTTGGATGCTTAAGGATCAGACCGTTATATAATAGTTTGAGGCTTCGCACGACCTCAGCTTTACTTAATTTTTTAATAACTGTGATGTCAAAAAGTCCGTCGTCGGGAAGGGCTTCGGGTGTCTGCATCATGCCTCCGCCTGAGTATCTTCCAATTCCAAGGCTTAGTGTAAAAACCTTATGGTTAATTTTTTGGCCATCGATTTCAATCTGGGCACGTGTATGCTTGTAGGAAAGCAGGCTTATAAGGAGGCTCCATAAATAAATTGCTTTTCCGCCCCTGCCTTTTTCTTTTTGTCTGTTGGTCCTTCTGGCCACCAGGGCATCGAAACCCAGACCGGCTATATTAATAAAATAGCGTTTGTCTGTTTTACCATTTGAATGATAGTATGCAACACCTGTATCCTGCAGACAAGTTTTTTTCTCAAGAATAACTTTTACAGCATCCTGATAATTTGTAGGTATCCTGAACATCCTGCCCCAGTCATTTCCTGTTCCAACGGTGATCATGGAAAGGTTCAGGTCGCTTGTAGGACAAACATTTTGATAAAAGCAGCCGTTAATCACTTCGTTCATTGTACCGTCGCCTCCAACCACTATGATATTCCTGAATCCATCAACGATTCCTTTTTCAGCAATCCGGATGGCGTGTCCTTTAGCTTTTGTAAAAACAGGATGAAATTTTAAAAGATTGGATTGTAGTATGTTTTCGATAATGTGCCATTCTCTTCCGCCTAATCCCACACCTGCATTCGGGTTTATAATGCACAGCCATTCGTCTTTAATCAGCATTGATGACATCTTTTATTATATTGCCTGGTAAAGGTAAGGAATTATATTTCAGTCACTACAACAATCATCCTGAACACTTTTGCCAAAAATAACTCTGGTTCCGATAAAACGTAAATAAGTCCATGTTAACAACAAGTACGTTAGGAAATGTTAATTTATTTATATCTTGCAGTCTCAATGTTAAGCGCGCAATTAAGATTAATCTTTTATAGCCAAACCAAATTTATATGAAATCAACTTACATTATTCATTGTTACCTAGTGTTATTGTTCACAAGTACAATTTGTATTGATAAATCCTGGTCACAGAATGAATCATGGACCGTTATGATCTATCTTGATGGGGATAATAATCTGGAAGAGGCAGGCCTTGAAGATGTTAACGAAATGGAAGTGGCAGGGTCCAGCGATTCTCTCCATATTATTGTCCAGTTTGACCGGATTGAAGAATATTCTGATCTTGAAGGTGACTGGACCAGCACAAAAAGGTTCAGGATTTTACAGGATGCACGCACAGATTCCATTAGTTCACCCGAACTTGATGACCTGGGAGAATTAAATATGGGCGACCCTGAAACGCTCTCCGATTTCATTACATGGGCTGCAACGGAATATCCCGCCGACCATTATGCCCTGATTTTATGGAACCACGGCGGCGGCTGGGATAAAGACGAAAATACCGGTAATCTTCCGGATAAAGATGTTTGTTACGATGATACTGACAGTGATTATCTGTCCAATTACGAAGTAAAAACAGCAATCGTTGAAAGCGGTATTTATTTGGATATAATTGCTTACGATGCCTGTCTCATGGGGATGATTGAGATCGCATACGAGGTCCGCGATCTTGCTGGTTATATGGTAGCCTCTGAAGAAACAATACCATGGAATGGTTATGATTATACTACTTTTTTATCACCTCTCGCCGCTAATACAAGTATGAATGCAGAAACCCTTACAGGTGTTATGGTCGATGCTTACGGTGAATCTTATTCTTATGAAGATGTAACTCTTTCATCTGTAGATTTGAGCAAAATACGCGATCTTAAGAGACAGACAGATACGCTGGTTCAGAAAATTATTGAAGCCGGAAATGTTTGGGATACAGTCGGTGAAGCCTGGCGGAATGCTACGAAATTTTACTATCCTGATTATGTCGATCTTGGCGACTTCGCACGCATACTGATGAATAACATTCAGAAACCTTCAGTACGGCAGGCAGCATCAGATTTGTATGATTCAATTCAAAGCACTGTAGTTTATAATTATACAACATCCTATTTTGAGGATGCCGAAGGTACTAGCATCTATTTCCCGGAAGAGGATTATTTCTATTTTTCATACGAACAGCCTGATGCGGGAAGGGATTTTGCAGATAGTTCTCTATGGAACGAATTCCTCCATTTGTTTTATGAAAATTATGATCCGGATTATTCACCATGTTATTGTGACGGATTAACAACAATAACAACAGTAACCGGCAGTTTTACTGATGGAAGCGGAGGAAACCTGACTGGGAATGATTGTTATTGTTCCTGGCTGATACAACCCGAAGGTGCTACATCAATTACACTAACAATCAGCGAATTGTATCTTGAAGATTGTTGTGATTACCTTACAGTTTATGATGGAATGGAGGTTGGCGCTGATAATATGATAGATGAGTTTTCCGGTGAGGTCATTCTGGAAACTGTTACATCATCAATAGGCAGTATGTATATTGAGTTTACAACTGATGGTTCTTACCAATCCGGAGGCTGGTCGGCAATTTATACCAGTAATATCTCTGTTGATCCGGATGGCTTGGAAGAATTGTCAGAAAATTCGTGGAGCCTCTTCCCCAACCCTGGAGATGGAAATATTCATCTTGTCAATGCAACATCAGCGGATAAAGCCACAACGATAACCATTTTTACTAATACCGGTCATCAGGTTTATACAGGTAATGCAGTGTCAGATTCATATATTGATATTTCCACATATCCGGCAGGTATTTATCATATTAAGTTAACTGACAACAACCATACTGAGATGATAAGGTATGTCAGGGAATAAAGAATATTAATCTATTAAAAAAGCTGCTTCTTTGGAGCAGCTTTTTTTATGCAGTGCTCTGCGTGGAAAAATTTGACCGGAATAAAGATGTCTCCGTTCCAGACAATGCAATCTCACGGAAAAAAATTGTAGCTGGAACGACTTCATATGGTTAGCGGTTTTCTTCAGATAATTGATCCTTCCGGCATCTGTCATCCCTCAGCACCCAGTACCCAGCGCCCGGTACCTACCTGATAAGACCCAGACCCCTGAAAGGGCCCAGCCTACGCACTTGCACTTCCTAACTCCTGTCTTCCTAACCTTCTGGCTTCTGATCTCCTGTCTTCTGACATTCTGTCTTCTGACATTCTGGCTCCTGACCTTCTGGCTTCTAATCTACTCACCTCCTGGCTCCTGACCTCCTGTCTTCTAATCTCCTAACCTCCTCTAATGACTCAAATCATACTCCCTTATCTTCATCAGTATATCATTCTCGGCGCTATCGTACATCTCCCTGATAAATTCGTCGGAGAAATTATAGGTCCTTTCTTCAAGGCACATCTCCCCTATCCTGTCGAAAAGCATTTCTTTGGCCTGCTGAATATCCTTGCCATAAATATGATAGGAATCGGCCTGCCAGTTTAGTCTTCCCAATTTGACTGTCCGGCCGGTTCTCCTGGCGACCTCATTGGCTATAACTTCCCTGTTGAACCTGATGAACCCAAACATATTCATAAAACTGGCACCCCAGGCATCGTTGCTCCTGAACCTTATGTTGCAGTTGAGCCAAAAAACCCCCTCTTCGTCTTCCAATATTCTGTACCAGAGCGATTGCAGACAAGGCGGGTCATAACATTCCGCATCAAGGTTGGGCATCCATGTTATCATTTGTGCCTGACGGGTAAAAGGCTGGCTTACCAGCTTATTGATTACCGTTTCTATCTGGTTAACTTTAAAAGGTCCCATTTCCGTCGGTTTGCCATCCATTTTCTCCATCCATACGCCATATTTCTCAAGCCTGCCATGATAAGTATATTCCCATCGTGTATCGTTGGGGTCGTTAGCATTTTTCACCCAGTGGTCTTTAAATCCTTTCAGTTCCAGCTCATATTCCTTCAGTTGTTCAATGCCACCCGGAAATGCCATATGTATCATTGGTTCACTTTCAGGTTCTTCAATGGTAATGTTCATCGTACAATCAATGCTTTCGGGATCACCGGGCTTATCGTACTGGGTACGGAACCTTGTTCCCTTGTTGTAGAGTGAAACCAGAGCAAGTTCAAAGGCTTCAGCAAGCGATCGGCCCGTAACCGTAATAACAGGAATGTTCTTCATGATGTCCGGATTTTATTCGACTGTGGTAAATTAATGAAAAAGGGATGGAGGTACTTTCTGCACATGCAAAAAGTTATGATCATGTTTTCAACCAGGTTTACTGAGCCCGTTTTTTCTGCATCCATCTTACACCCTCTTCTCTTACGGCTCTCAGACGAAATGCTGCTACCCTGCGGATTAGGTCCGCGGGCAGGGGTTTATCGTATGGAAATTGTATAGTGTCTTTACCTGTTTTATAATCAGCTAATTCGGTCCTGAAGTGGTCAAGCGTAGTATGAGTGGGCATGAAATTAATATGTGTTTTATGGGCTGAAAAAGCAAAAAGGATACGGTTTTCTTCAAAAACCGGTGATCCCCATTTAATGGCTTCTCTGGCTTCAGGGGCCACCTCCCTTAAAATAGTCCGGATTTCATGAAGTTTTTCCCTTGCTTCTGGGGGAGCAGCAGAAATGTATTCGTCGATTGTTGAAGGTTTAAGGGTTGCCATATCCCTGTTACTGTTTTGTTTAGTAACAATGCGGAATACAATATAGTTTAAACTATCCGGAAATAGCCCTGTCACAGATCCTGTATAAAATTTTCACTGCTCCCTGCGCAACCTTATCATATTGAAATTCATCATGTAATAAACAATCAGATCCTCTCATGAAACAACTCTGCCTTTGTCTGATACTGATAATCTTTCGGTTTTCAATCCTGCTACCTCAATGGATTCATTACACTTCTGAAAATACATCAGGAATAGCAGGAGAAGTTATCACTTCCATAATTTCTGCCAACCATAACATTATATGGTTTGGCACTAACAAGGGAATCGTTAAGTTCGATCGTGAAAATCGTTTATGGGAAACAATTGATATTTCAGATGGATTGTCAGGTGATTTTATTTATCAGGTTTTCATTGACATAAATGGAAGCTTCTGGGCAGCTACGAATGGTGGAGGTGTTGTGCATTATGAGAACGACAAATGGCGAAGCTATACAATCCGGAATGGACTTTCCTCCAATTTTATAAGGTCAATAGCCCAGACTCCGGATGGAACCATCTGGTTTGGCACATATGGCAAAGGTCTCAATAAATACAATCTGTCATCAGGCTTCAGCAAAACAGACATTCCTGAACTAAATAGCAGTAAAATTCTCTCCTTACTTCCGGTGAATGATAGTGCTTTATTAATCGGAACTTCAGATCATGGCCTTTTCAGATACAATAATCCAGGCCTGGATTGCCTGAATGAAGAGTCCGGTCTTGTAAGCAATCATATACAATGCATCTATAAAACTCAGGAAGGCATTATCCTTATTGGAACTGACAAGGGTGCCCAGCTCATCGATATTGAAAATTGGGAATCAGGCTCCGGTTTTCCAGGTTTGAATGGAAGGACCATATATTCTATATGTGAGGGAGAAGATGGTATTATGCTGTTTGGTTCAAAAGATTCGATATATCACATACATGAAAATATCCTGACAAAAATGTCGCCAGATGAAACTGATACAGGTACCATATATCTTGCATTACATTTTGAACCATCTGGAGATCTGTGGTGTGGAACTTCAACCAAAGGTGCTTATTGTTATGATGGACATTCATGGTCTCATTATTATCAGTCAACCGGATTGACGCAGTATTATTTTAATTCTATTTGTCAGGATAAGCAGGGTAAAATGTGGTTTTCGTCCTATCAGGGATTGGGTTGTTTTAATGGATCCAACTGGTCATTTGTAAATCTTGATAACACCACTTATTTTAATGATTTGCTCACAGATCACGATGGCAATATATGGGTTCAAGCGTATGATCAGGTCAGAAAATACGATGGTCTGAACTGGACAATTTATTCTGCATCTAATGTACAGAACCTTTATGCACTTACCTGCATGGCTATTGATCATTCCGGTAACATATGGGCAGGAACTGAGTATTCAGGAATTTTCAGATTTGATGGTAACAGATGGAAACAATATACTATGATTGATGGATTGAAATCTGATAATATTAAATCTATAGATACAGATAGTCAGGGCGCCATCTGGGCCGTTTCCTGGGAGGGATATATTAGCAGATATCATAATTTTTGGTCGCGGGATGTTCCTTCAATGGTTCCTGACATGTACCCAATTGATTTAAAGGTTGATTCTGATAACAACATATGGATTGCCGGTTATCGTTTGCTTAAAATCTCAGGTGACAAACAGAAATGGTTTTTTAATGATTCATGGGGTTCGGTATCAATTGAAACTGACCCTGACAAAAATCTCATTGCCGCTGTAAACAGAATGCTTTACCATTTCGCCGATGATACCTTCAATGAAATCTGTGGTATTGAAGAAGATTATATCAACAAAATCTTCTTTGATAAAAACAATTTTATTTGGCTTGCCACCTATAACGGCATTTATCGTTCCGAAACTGCCTTAGATCTGTATAATGAACCAGATCCCCTGAATGAAAAAGTTTGTATCCATCCAAATCCGTTCATCGATGGTTTACATATACTCCTGAACGAAGAATCATCAGAAGATGCTGAAATAGCTTTCTATGCATTGGATGGCAGGTGGTTATACTCATTTTACTCCCGGATTTCCGGAAATGAAATTCAACTAAACACAGACATATTGCCGAAAGGAATGATGATTTGCAGGATTCACATTAATGGCAATATATATTCAGAAAAAATTTTTAAATATTAATCAATCCTCTTTAAATAAGGCATGATATGAAAAGATTACTACTAATTCAAATGATGGTTTTTTTAATAATAAAAACCTTTGCATCCGAATATCTGGTGTTAAATCATGTAATGTACTGGGGCTGGGAAGAACCTGGTCATATAGAATCTGCTTCACTATTGGTGGAACCAAAAGGAATATTTGCTGAATGTACCATGATCATTGATTTTATTGATGGCGGAGTTTCACAGGACGATTATGACAGTCTGGAGATTGATATGAATTTCAGGCTGCCTTCTGAAAGCCATATTACGGATCTGTCGCTATGGATCGATAATGAGGAGGTGAAAGGTGTTATGTTCGACAAATGGACAGCATCGCTTATTTATGAAAGTATTGTTGAAAGAAGGATAGACCCGGCCATACTGACCAAGATAAGTGCCGATGAATACAATATTAAAATATTCCCGATCCTGAACAATTTGCCACGCAGGATAAAGATAGTGTACATGGTATCTGTGAATGATCTTCTTACAGGAAATCCAAAAGTATATACTCCCTTTAATATTCTAAAATTGTCAGCAACTTCTCCCGATTTTTTTAAACTGGCATTTAAAGGAAACTCATCTTTTCATAGTCCGGAAGTGTCTGAAAACACTGATGTAACTTTTCATAATACTGATGATCCTGATTTCGGAAATTGTGAGGTCGCGGTAATAAATAATCCTGAATCATATTCATCATTAAGTCTGACATTTCATGAAACCAACGATTCACAATTGCAGATACATACTTTATCCGATGAAGTTACGGATGAAGACTATTTTGAACTTTCCCTGAGACACAGCTCCATTTTTGATATTTCAAAACATCGTAAAGTAGTTTTCATGTTGGATTTTATTGATGAAAACTGTTCTGTTTTTACAGGTGAGGCAATACTTAATATGCTGAAATATAAAATAGAAAATAGCTATTCAGAAGCAGATTCATTCAATATTCTTGTTTCCGGTCTGGAAACTTATTTCCTCAGTGAAGAATGGATATCTGCAGATGCTGAAAATATTAATGAAATTCTTGCTGATCTGGATACGTCCCTTTTTAATTCTTATTCAAATCTGCCTACTTTACTGGCCGACGGCATTGATTTCCTTAAAAACAGGGGTGGAGAAGGATCAATGGTCCTGATTTCTAGTTCAAACTCAGATGGCAGCGCTGCTGAAGCAAATGCACTTATTACGGATTATCTGTACTCACTCCAGGGGTTAGACATTCCTATTCATATAATTGATCTGGATGATATGTATTATAATTATAATGATATGCATTACATAGGAGGCCAATATTTCAGAGGAAATGAATACTTCTATGGCCGGTTGAGTCAACTAACTGTTGGTGAGTATTATTCCTTAAGAAGTCAATCCTTTAATTCTATGCTCGATAATGTTAACAGCCGTACAGCGGGTTATTTTAAAAGCCTCGGTATCTTCATTCAATCAGAAGATGGATATGCATTTGCAGAATATGAAATTAAAGGCACAGGCTCCCTCATTTACAATGACGAATCTTATAATATTGTTGGGAAATATGTAGGTGAACCTCCATTTTATGTAAATGTTTATGGCCAGGATGAGAGCAATATTGTTTATCATATTACTGACACCATTCAGTCCGGCGAACTAAATCCTGCAGATTCCATACTGCGGAAAGTATGGACTTCACAAATGCTAAAAGATCTGTATGACCTGGAACAGAGTACGCAAATTGTAAATCAGATTATTAATACCAGTATTGAAGAAAAAATACTTACTACCTACACAGCATTGTTGGTGCTTGAACCCGATTTCGAGATACCCGATGATCTTGAAGATGATGAATGGATCGAGCCAAATATTCCTGAGACCGTTTATAAGGAAACAAAGAATGATCATAAAATTAGTATGTACCCAAATCCCTGCACAGAATCATCAACTATATCCTATACCGTTCCTTATCCCTCTGAAGTATCGTTAATCATTTATAATTCTATGGGGCAGCCGGTGACTAAAATCGTGGAAGGATTTGTTGATGCAGGAGAATATACATTCTTACTCGACGCTTCAGGGCTTGCAAAAGGTATGTATTTTTGCTGCCTTATATTGGATGGGAAGTATATAACAAAATTGAAGTTTATAGTAGCCTGATCTCTATCGATCAGCAGATACCATGAGTAATACGATAAATCAAATACAACATATTTATCGTATTACTTTTTTAAGATTGCCTATTCAACCAGTTTTACAAACTGGACTTCACCGTTTATCATAATCTCATCGCTCACAAGCACTCCGCCGGCTTCAAGAACAGCATTCCAGTTCAATCCCCATTCTTTT
>Ga0123335_1007896_pt1 | contig 11668 bp, 7 predicted proteins | sample BiotimSIPDNA_2_FD_89707 | JGI IMG/M metagenome (GOLD analysis project Ga0123335, IMG submission 89707) | Anaerobic biogas reactor microbial communites from Washington, USA - Biogas_R2 time_0 SIP DNA | ecosystem: Engineered > Bioreactor > Anaerobic > Unclassified | place: Washington, USA... | reverse complement strand
GCTTTAATTCTAATTGTTCTTTAATTAAGATTAATACATCTTTAATTTCTGATTTAGTTTTAACAATAGTTTTTATCTCTTTCCTATTCTGTGGTTTAGTTTTAATATTAGAAATATTCATATCTCCATAAATAGTTAAAGCATAAGTTCTTGGTATCGGTGTAGCACTTAAATACAAGACATCTGGAGCCTGTGATTTATCTTTTAGTATATTTCTTTGATTAACACCAAAACGATGCTGTTCATCGGTAATAACTAATCCTAGGTTACTATATTCAACTTTATCTTGAATTAAAGCATGAGTACCGATAATTAAATCTATTTCATGATTTTTTAACTGCTCATAAATTAATTCTTTGTCTTTCTTCTTAGTACTACCTAAAAGTAATTTAATTCTCATCTTAGTATCTTTAAATAAAGTAGTTAAGTTTTGATAATGTTGAATAGCTAATAACTCAGTCGGTACCATAAAGGCTGTTTGATAACCATTTTCATAAATTATATAGCTCGCTAAAGCCGCTACGATGGTTTTACCACTACCTACATCACCCTGTAATAAACGATTCATTTTATAATCACTACTTAAATCACTAATAATATCTTCTAAAGCTTTTTTTTGATCAACAGTTAACTCAAAACTTAATGAAGAAATTAATTTATTTATATGATCCCGATTAATAGTCCTTATTGGTCTCTCAATCTTTTTATAATTATTCTTTAAGACATTTATTTTTAACATGAATATAAACAATTCTTCGTACTTCAATCTAAGTAAAGCCTTTTTCAATTCGTTTTCTGTTTCAGGATTATGAATAATATTTAAGGCGCTAATTTTAGGTATAAACTTATACTTAGTTATTAATGAAGGTGGTAAAATCTCATTAATAAGAGGCTTATTTCTTAAAATTAATTGAATAAAATTATTTAGGTTCTTATTCTTTAAACCAGCTGTTGTATGATAGATTGGTTTAATAATTGGTTTATCATTTAATTTACCAAAGAACAAATCATTAACAACGATAGTATTCTTTAATAAATCTAATTTACCGGTGATAATAATTTCCTTATCTAAAGTTAAATTGTTTTTTAAGAAAGAACGATTAAAGATAACAACATTAAATAATCCATAACTGGTTTTAATAAAGAATGACATCTTATTTATCTTTCGAAAATGGTTTAATACCACAGGAGAAGAGACAACACCGTCAATGATAATTTTAGACTCGTTGATAAACTCATCCTGAGGTGTTTTTTTTAAGATTTCAAAACGAAAAGGATAATAATTTAATAAATCATCACTTGTATAAATATTAAGTTTTTCCAATAAAGAAATAGTCTTAGGACCTATACCTTTTATTTTTGTTAATTCGTTCATAATCTCACCTTCTTTATTATATCATTATTTTTTCAGAAAACACTTGACAACTACTAAGTTTTGACTATAATAAAGTCTACCAATTCCCAATAAGGCGAATTGGTGCTAGTATCACACTAGCCAACCCCTTTTTATTCTTTTGAAGACTATTCTCAGGGGGATAGTCTTCCTTTGGGAATATTGAAAAAGATTCTTTTTATAAAGAATCTTTTTTATTTTATTGACTTAATTTTTGATAATATGCAAATCTATTTTTAGCATCTACTTTTAATTGTTCTAGTAGTTCTTGACCTTTTAAAGGATTAACTGCTTTTAACATTGAAAATCTTTTTTCTCCTTCAAAAAAACTATCTAAGAGATTAAAATCTGGTTCTTTATAATCTAATATAAATTTATTATCTTGAGGTTGATATCTAAAAATAGAAACATAACCTGATTTAACTGCTAATTCTTCTTCTTTCATCGTATAACTAGAACCTTTTTTAATACCATGAGAGATACAAGGTGAATAAGCGATAATCAAAGATGGCCCATCATGGGCTTCAGCTTCAGTTAAAGCTTTTATAGTTTGATTCATATTAGCTCCCATCGCTATACTAGCGACATATACATTGGGATAGGCTAAAGCTATTTTAGCTAAATCTTTTTTAGCGGTTTTCTTACCACTTGAATTAAACTTAGCAATTGAACCACGTTCTGAAGCTTTGGAAGATTGACCTCCAGTATTAGAATAAACTTGAGTATCTAATACTAAAATATTTACATTATCATTACTAGATAAAACTTGATCGATACCTCCAAATCCAATATCATATGCCCAACCATCTCCACCAATTGTCCAGATACTTCTTTTAGGTATATAATCAGCGATTTCTTTTAAATATGGAACTTTATTATAATCTAATTCTTTATATACTCGATTAGTTATTTCATAATCATCATAATTATTTAACCATAAATCAAATAAGTCTTTAGTTGTTTCATCAACTTGAGATATATTTTCAACCATTAGATTTTTAATTCTATTTCTCATAGTATCTGTGCCCATTAACATACCATAGCCGTATTCAGCATTATCTTCAAATAAAGAATTTGCCCAAGGTACACTATATGGTGTCGAAGGGAAACTTGCACCATAAATTGAAGAACAACCTGTTGCATTAGCGATAACCATTCTTTTACCAAATAATTGAGTTAATAGTTTAAGATATGGTGTTTCTCCACATCCAGCACAAGCTCCACTATATTCGAATAATGGTTTAGCGAATTGAGAAGCCTTAACATTAGGTTTAATCATTTCTGATTTTTCAGTAACATGATTTAATAAATACTCACTAGCTTCATCAGGGGTGTCTTCAAATTTTTTCATTGCTAAAGATCCAGTTGGACAAGTTGCAGCGCATAACCCACATCCAGTACAATTTTTATATGAAACATTAAGAACATATTTATAATCACTACCTATAGCATCAACAGCTATCTTCTTAACACTTTCAGGAGCATTATCATACTCTTCTTGATTTAATAAGAATGGTCTGATTACTCCATGAGGACAGACAAATGAACATTGATTACATTGAATACAAGTATTATTGTTCCAATGAGGCGTTGTTTCAGCAATTCCTCTTTGTTCACGTTGAGTAGTTCCAGCTTGATAGCTACCATCTTTGTAAGGTAAAAAGTCAGATACCTTTAAAGTGTTTCCTTTTAAGTTTGTCGTTTGTTCAAAAACTTGATCTTTAATTTCGATTGTTTTTGTTTCTAAATTACTCCATTCAGGATTAACTTCTATTTTTCTTAATAAATTTAACGCTTCACTAATAGCATTTAAATTAGAATCGACAATTTCTTGACCTTTCTTTTGAAAGTTTTTTACAATTGATTGTTTTAACAATTCATAAGCTTTATCAAAAGGAATAATATCTGCTAACTTATATATACAAGTTTCTACTATAGTACTTATTTTATGGTTTAATTGATATTTATCTGCTAAAGAGTGAGCATCAATTACATAGAATTTTATGTTACGATCGCTTAATATCTTTTTATCATGATTAGATAATCTGTCAATTATTTCTTGATCAGAGTCATTAGTAATATATAAGAAGACTCCGTTTTCTTTTATGTTGTCAATCATTTGATATTGATCAATATATTTTTCTTTCGAACAGACTACTAAACGAGGATTAGTTACATAGTAAGCACATTTAATTGGTTGAGGAGAAAAACGCAAATGACTTCTCGTTACTCCTCCACTTTTTTTTGAATCATATTGAAAATAACCTTGAACATAATCATCTGTATTATCTCCAATAATTTTGATAATACTTTTTGAAGCACTAACCATCCCATCAGAACCAAAACCATAAATTAATAGTTCTGATACTTGATTTTTAGTACAAATAAATTTGTTTACTTTTAAACTACGATTAGTTACATCATCTTCAATTCCTACTACAAAATTATGAAAAGGATTGTTACTCTTTAAATGATCATAAACTGCTTTAATATGAGATGGATTAGTATCTTTACTTGATAATCCATATCTGCCTCCAATTATTAAAGGTTTATCTTGATCAAACATACTAAGTACATCTAAATAAAGAGGTTCTCCAGCACTACCTGGTTCTTTAGTACGATCTAAAACAGCTATTCTTTTCACACCTTTAGGTAAAGACTCTTTAAAATATTTAGATGAAAAAGGGCGATATAAATGTACTTCTAATAAGCCTACTTGATATCCATTGTCATTTAAATTAGCGATTGTTTCTTTAATCGTATCACAAACAGAACCCATTGCAACAATTATGTCTTCAGCTTGAGGATGACCATGATAATTAAAAGGTTGGTAATTTTTACCGGTTATTTTATTTATTTCTTGCATATATTTGTTAACAATATCTGGTAATTTATCATAATCAGAGTTTCTTGTTTCAACAGCTTGAAAATACACATCATCATTTTGAGCTGTTCCTCTAGTTAAAATGTTTTCTGGTGATAATGCTTTGTGACGAAACTTTAATAAAGCTTCTTGATTGATTAAAGGTTTTATTTCTTCTGGCTCTAAAACTCTAATTTTTTTTAATTCATGACTTGTACGAAAACCATCGAAAAAATTAATAAATGGTAATGATGATTCAATTGCTGATAAGTGAGCTATTGCTGTCATATTCATAACTTGTTGAACTGAGGAAGACGCTAACATAGCAAAACCTGTCATTCTTGTTGCATAAACATCTTGATGATCACCAAAGATACTTAAAGCTGAAGATGCAAGAGAACGAGCTGCTACATTAAAGACAGTTGGCAACATTTCACCAGCTATTTTATACATGTTAGGTATCATTAATAATAAACCTTGACTAGATGTAAAAGTTGAAGTTAATAAACCTGATTGTAATGAGCCATGGACAAAACCAGCAGCTCCTGCTTCACTTTGCATTTGTACAACTTTAACTTGATCGTTAAAAAAGTTCTTTTTACCTTGATTACTCCATTCATCAATTAATTCTGGCATTGGTGATGAAGGTGTAATAGGATAAATACCTACTACTTCATTAAATAAATAGGCAATACTTGCACATGCTTCATTTCCATCCATTGTTTTATATTTTGTCATCAAATCACTACCCTTCATTATATTAATATTATAACTTAAATATAAATAAAAAAAAAGATTATAAAATCTTTTTACAATATTCAATAGATGTTTTAATTATATCGTCTAATTTTAATTCTGGTCGCCAGTTAAGAACTTCTTTTGCTTTTTCGTTAGACGCTATTAATATAGAGGGGTCTCCTTCTCTTCTTTTAGATATTTCATAATTAATTTGAGCATATTTTTTAGTCGCTTCAATTATTTCTAAAACTGAATAACCATTATTTGAACCTAAATTTAAAAGAAAAGAATCATTACCAGATAGTAAATGTTTAGCTCCTAAAAGATGAGCTTTTGCTAAATCAGTAACATGAATATAATCACGGATACAAGTTCCGTCTCGAGTATCATAATCATTTCCATATACATTTAATTTTTCTCTAATTCCTAAAGCTACTTCGGTAATAATTGGAATTAAGTGAGTTTTATTAGGATTATGATAATCATATCCTATTTCCAAAGATTTATCTCCACCAGCTACATTAAAATAACGAAAAATTCCATATTTAAAATTGTTAACTTGACTACACCACTTAATCATTTTTTCACATATTAATTTGGTTTCACCATAAGGATTTATAGGATTTGTTAAATCTTCTTCTTCACATATATCTTTAATAGGATTGCCATAAACAGCTGCTGTTGAAGAAAAAATTATTTTATTTAATTTAAATTTGTTCATGTTTTCTAACAAGGTTCTTACCCCTTCAACATTATTATAATAGTACTCCAATGGTTTTTCCATGCTTTCTGAAACTATTAGTTTTGCTGCAAAGTGAAAAACTACATCAAAATTTGATTCTTTTGATAATAAAGATACTAAATCTTCATTATTTGTTATATCTCCCAAATAAAATTTTGCTTTAGAATGAACATTGTTTTTATTACCTGTCGATAAGTTATCGAAGATAATCACTTCATGATTGTCTCTTATTAATTCATAAACTAAATGACTTCCAATATATCCAGCTCCACCAATTACTAACGCTTTCATTTGTCCTCCTAATTAAAAAGATTAGATTAAATCTAATCTTTTTAATACTTCTGTAATTATTTCTTGTTCTTTAGCTTCATCAGTTACTTCTTCAATTGATATTTCATTATCTGTAATGATTTCTTTAGCTATCATAATTTCTTTTGGATCACTTGATTTAGCTAAGTATAAATAATTATCTGCTCCTTGCATTACATTATCAATTACATAATATTCAATGTTATCATCTAATGTAATTGCTTCCCCTTTTTTAATTCTTTCCATATTCTTCTCCTTCTTTCTTTTTATTTACTATATCCATTCGGATAATATCCGTTAGCTTCTTTATATTCTTCTGCATATTGATCGCTTATTTCATTAGATTTATTCATTTCATTATATGAATACATTGGATTTGGTTTTTCTCCTTTTTCTGCACATTCAATAATATAATCAAGTTTATACCATAAACCATCAATTTGAATCTCACTATGTTCTAAAGCATATGCTTTTAAAAAACTTAATTTAGGTAATCCGTTTTCATCAGTTGTTTCTATTCTTGTTTTAATCTGTTCTTTAAATTTATCATAATTTTCCTTTTGATTAAGTCCTGTAAAAAGACCTGTTGCAAAGGCAAATGAAACAACTGATATAGCTAAAACTCTTCGGCTTTTAACTTTACGTTGATATTTTTTTAATTGAGTTTCCAATTTTTTGTTTTCTTCAATTTCTTCTTTTAATTTTTCGTTACTTTTTTTCAATTCTTCACGAACCCTAATTGTTTCTTCTATAGGCAATTGAGGTATTTTATTTAAAGCAATTTTTTGCATTTCTGTAAAGTAATCTCTATCAGAATTTTCATTTGTATCTCCAAACACTAAAGGACTATCATCTTCATCGTATATAACTTTATTAATTGGTTTGTCCCCAAAGTATAAAGGAGTTGTTTTATTTGTTGAATCATCTGTCATCTTATCACTTCCTACTATTTCATTATATATAATTTTTGTTGTTTAATCAACCTTATTTTTATGATAATTTAAATATAAATTTAATGCTGTTTCTGGACTATCTACACCTTCTTTGTTCTTAATTGGTGCGAATATCTCTTCTCTTTTTGCTTCTAATAAACCAACATTATCAACATAAGAAAAAGCATCAAATAAAAAACTTTCAAATTTATAAGCGTTCTCTTTCTCTGCAATTTGATAATTACCTTCTAAATCTAAATAATTGACTTTTTTTAAAGCTGCTCTATAATTTAAAGGTTTATTTTTTACTTGCTCTAAAACTTCAATGTTAAATAAATTACATAAAATATGAGCATCTTTATATATTAATTTTCCTTGTTCATCAACTTGATTATTCATTTCTTCCGTCATTTCAAAATATTCAATAACGTTTATTCGATTGTTTTTTTTACAAAAGACTCCTACTTTTTCTTGAGGATAAGCTTTATCAATTGTTTTTGAAACTGCTAAAAAATTATTTTTAATAGCAAAACCTATTAAATCAAACTGATCAACAGGTAATAACACATTATCAATACCACCAATAAAGATCCATTTAATTTGTTTTATTTTTAATTCTTCAAGAATTCCTTCTCTTTCTAAAAAAGAAAAAATTCCTCCATGACCATTAGGTCCCATACAAATCGAATATTTTTTATCTAATAAAATTTTTCCTTGTAAATCAACAATTGGTAATTCATCTTGAACAAAGAATTTAATTTTATCTTGAGGATAATCAAAATAATTATTTTTGATGAAAAAATCTACACTAGCTTGATAATTATCTTTGCTAGTCATAATATACCAATTTATATAAACATTAGTTTTTTTATAAATCTTTTTTAAACTATCACATTGTATTTCAAATAAAGATTTATTTACTATTGGCAAAACAAAACAACCTTTCGGACCTGAAAACCCTAATCTTGTTCCTTGACCACCAGCCATTGTTATTAAAGCATATTCCCCATTAATAACACTTTCTTTTCCTAAGTCTTCATATTCTGGTAAAGATTTATAACTTTGAATTGGAGTTATTTCTTGATTCTCATTATTTTGATTATTATTATTTTGATATAATTTATTTATTTGTTCAAAATCGATTTGTGATATTTCTCTCTCTAATTGATCTTTTTCTTGATTGTTTAACTCTTTATAAAAAGTTAACAAATGACTTTGGTGATATTTTTCTAATATCTCTTTCATTTCTTTTTCCTTTCTATTTGTGTAATCCTCTATTTTCTAAAGCTTTTTGATATTCAATTTCTATCTCTGAAAAATTATAAGATATATCTGTTAATTTTGAAATATAATAATCTCTTTCTCTTTTTTGTTTAGTATTTAAAATGTATCTACATAAAAGATATACACTTAACAAACCACCATCTATTAGAAGACATATTTGTCTCATTTTGTTTTCTGAAATTTCACCTTTTAAAGATGCAATAACCAAAACTGTGCTTATTGTACACGCTAAAAAGGTAGTTGTAATAGCTAGTCTTTTCTTTTGTTTTTCTCTTGGTTCGTTATTATCATAAACATCTAATAATCTTTTAGCTTGATGAAAATGACAAAGCTCTTCCTCTGAATAATCTGATTCTAATTGCCATTTTAAAAAATCTTGTTCAGCTAATTCAAGAAAACAAGGTTCTCTTTTTATTATCTTTTTCATAAATAATCCCCCTGTAATTGATTATTTTTTTCTTAAAATTACTTTTGATCCTATTTTAGGAGCGATAGAAGTTAATAAAACTAACAGCTTATTTTTTAAACCTTTTTGATTGATTAATTTTAAAACTTTCCTATTTTTTATTTCATATAAATATTCTTTTAGAACTTTTCCTTTTAATTCTTTTATCTTTTTTAAAAGTTCTAAAGCAATAAAATTATTTAATATCTTTTTAGTTTTTTCTGCAATTTGTAAATTATTATTTATATTCAAATATAAATAATCAAAATGATATAACATATCCCAAGCTCTTTGTTTAATTTCAATTGGATTATTACTTCTCGTTAAGCTACGATCAGTTATTACATAATAATATAAAGTATGACCAATCGCCATTACTTGTTTAGCATTTAAAATAACTAAAGGTGTTAAGCCGAAATCTTCATGTACACGATTAGGAGCATATAAAAATTTGTTTTCTCTAAAGTAAGCAGTTCGATAAACATATGAAACAGGTGTATCAAATAATTGAGTCTTTTCTATAAATTTTTTAATAGCTTGTTCACCATTTAAATTACTAAAAACTGGCTTTTGAACGTGATAAATAGGTTCTTTGTATTTATTAACAACACAAATATTAAAACTAAGTAAATCTATATCAGAATCTATTTTAGCATCTATAATTGTTAAAGCATCTTTAGTTAAATAATCATCACTATCTAAGAAAGTAAAGAATTCTCCTTTAGCATAAGAAATAGCTTTATTTCTAGCATTACTAACTCCTTCATTATCTTGATAATAATATTTTAGCTTAGGAGAACTATATCTTTTTATTATTGATTCAGTTTCATCAGTTGAGCCATCGTTAATAACAATCACTTCATAATTTTTATAATCTTGTTCTAAAGCACTATCTAAACACTTCTCAATGTACTTCGCTCCATTATAAACAGGAATTAATATACTATATTTTACCATTACCATTCACCATCCGTTTCTATTATATCAAATAAAAAAAGATAGTTAAACTATCTTTTAAGGAACTTTAACAATTATGATATCACTTGAATCAGAATTATAATCAAAGTAATAACCGTTTCCATCGATATCTCCTGTATTTACTGTTTCTAATCCATATGTTGCATAACTCGTTAAATTATTATAGTTTGATTCATCAAATTTTTTTCCTCGATCTAGAGCAGTTCCTGTTACACCACTTGAATAATATGCTGCCATAGTTCCTGTTTCATGTGTTCCATATGCTTTTCCAGCAGTAGTTGTTCCATTTATTACTCCTGCTTCTAAAACGCCTCTAACTGTCCCTCTATTATACGCTATTATTCCTCCGACTCCTGCTATATTCCCACCTTCAACATTAACATTAACTAATAAATTTGTAGAAACAGAATTATGATCATTTACTCCTATTATTCCCCCAACATCACTCGTATATCCCAAAACATTTCCTGTTAGATTAATATCTGTTACTGTTCCCTTATTCCATCCAACAACTCCACCTGTTCGATGATTACCAATTAAATTTAAATTTATTATATTTAATCCTCTTATTGTTCCTGTGTTATAACCAAATATACCTACATATTTAAATCCACCTGTTGTTATATTAGATAGTGTATAACCGTTTCCTTCAAATGTTCCTTTAAAATGATTTGATGTTGCAGTAGGAGCATCGTTATGAATATCATATCCACTTCCCATTGCATAATAATTTTTGTTGTTAAAATCAATATCTGTTTCTAATGATAAAACAACAGTTTCACTCGCTTTTAAAGTGGCTGTTTTCCAATCTGCATAATTATTGATTAAATACGGTGATTCAATTGTTCCACTTCCAGTTAAGTTAAAATTCATTGGATAATCTTTAACTGATTTTATTACTATTTCTCCTAAAGAATTATAATCAAAATAATAACCATTACTATCATTATCTCCACCTATCCAAGTATCTAATACTACATCATAACCATTTAAATTATTATTTAAAGATGAAACATATTGTGTTCCTTTAGCGCTTGCCGTTCCGGTTACATCACTTGAATAATAAGCAATTATGCTTCCTCCATCCGCGCCTCCATATCCGCTTCCACGATAACCTCCTGTACTGTTAATTATTCCACTTTTAATAATACCTTTAAAAATTCCATTATTTCCACCAACAAGTCCACCAATATATCGATTTGAACCACCTTCGACATTAACATCTGCTAAAATACTTTTTGCTGTTGCTCCTGGTCCATTTTGACCAAAAACTCCTCCAGCTACAGTTCCATTTGCTGTTATATCTCCTTGTAAATAGATATCACTCGCCATTTTATTATTAAAGCCTACAAATCCTCCAGTATATGCCGCTCCACTAACATTTACACCTACTAAATTTAATCCATAGATGTTTCCATTGTTATAGCCAAACAATCCTGTATAGGTTCTAGTTGGTCTGTTTATATATAAATTACTAATTGTTCGAGCATTTCCTTGAAATGTTCCTTGAAAATTTATTGTTTTGTTTCCAATTGGAATAAATCCTGCTCCTGTTGTTAATTCTAAATATAACGATTCAGTTGTATTACTGTTTCCATTAATATCTCCAAATGTATTGGTTAAAGTTCCATAGGTACTATTATCTTCAATATCAATATTATTTACTAGTTCTACTGTTTTTCCTAAATAATTGTTTCCACTATTAACACTATGAGAGAACGCTACTAGATCTGCTACACTGTAAATATAACATGTATCATTATTAGCATAATCTTCAACTAATCCTTCTCCACAAATGATGCCTGGGTTGGGATCATTTTGAAAAACAACGATTGGATCTCCAGAAGTTACTTCTTCTCCCAAACAAACTCCTTCTTCTTCAATATTATATATATTCATTTCTTTATATGTTCCACATGCTTTTAATCCATTCCATTTTCCTTGACCTATTATATAAATATATGGTTCATTTTCTTCAATACTT
>Ga0123335_1007895_pt1 | contig 11670 bp, 9 predicted proteins | sample BiotimSIPDNA_2_FD_89707 | JGI IMG/M metagenome (GOLD analysis project Ga0123335, IMG submission 89707) | Anaerobic biogas reactor microbial communites from Washington, USA - Biogas_R2 time_0 SIP DNA | ecosystem: Engineered > Bioreactor > Anaerobic > Unclassified | place: Washington, USA... | reverse complement strand
TGGATTCGACAAAGCTTGTGGAGTAGGATATCTCGTAGTATTCGAGGCCGAACTCCTTGCGCTTACGGGAAATTTCCTTGTTGATCTCGGTTATGTTGTCGAGCATCGATTCAACCGCGTCCGCCGCATTGTTGTAAACGTTCATGAATGCGAAGTTGACGTAACGGTCGATAATGTATCCGCCCGGATACTCGGGAATGGCAGCCAGGTTCATCATCTGAGCCTCGAGCGCCTTGTACTCGTTTGCGGTCCAGGGCAGTTCCGCGAGAGCCTCGATGTTTGCCGTGTTGTACTTACCTGCCGGACCGAGAACCGCTACCAGCTCGTTGGCGTAACGCGCCTGAGCCGAAGCCGAGGTGAACCAGCACATAACGTCCCATGCGTTGAGACGGCGCTGCTCCTGCTCCTTGGACTCGGGAGTTCTCGGAAGCACTATGGCGGATACGCCCGCCGGCACGCAGGAGTTGATGGTGCCGTCCTCATGCTCCCAGCCGAACATGGGAACCATTTCCCATACGTCGCGGATTTCCGAAGCGTAGATGACCATGGTGTTGTAGGTGGTGTAGTCGGCGACGCCTATGGGTATCTCACCGGTTCTGAAACGGGTGGAGAAGTCATAGGAAAGCGGGAATTTATACTTCTGGAAGAGGTCGGTCAGCGTCTCGAACGCGGTCAGACCGACGTTGGAGTCCAGATTGATGCGCTTGCCTTCGTCGGCGTAGAGCTCACCGCCCATCTGGTAGAGTGTCAGGATGGTGCCGCCCAGTCTTGACGGGAAGGCTATCTGCATGTGGTTGTTCTGGAGAACGGGGAGAATGGTATACATATCCTCCCAGGTCTCGGGAAGCTCCATGCCCAGCTCAGCGAAGACATCCATGCGGTAGAACATCATCGAGAAGGACTGGGTGGAGGGGAGACCGTAGGTGGAGCCGTACAGCGTCAGCGGAATCATCGCCGCCGGGCTGAAGCGCTTGGTAACCTCCTCAAAGTTGGGGTAGTCGTTGACCGGAACGACCGCCGAACGGATTGCGTAGTTGATGGTATCGGCAGATCCTAAGAAGGAGATGTCGGGACCAACGCCCGCCAGAATGGAGGGGAGCAGCGAGCCGCCGGCGACCAGCTTCAGGGTGACGCCGATTCCGCTTTGGGGAGTATACTCGTTGTCTATCATCTGACGGAGCAGCTGAGCCTGGTCACGGCCGGAGGTATACCACATCGTGACATTGTCTTTTGCTTCGCCTTCGACAGTGGCGCCGATGGTGTTATAGTCGGAGAAGAAGCTGAGCACGAACGCGCTTATCTCAAAACCCGCCGCCTGGAAGAAGTTGGAGGTGGCTTTGGGGAGCTTCTCGTCGGGCGACTGAATCATGAAGTAGTCAAAACGCAGCGACTGGTTCTGGGTGCTGTAGAGCCAGGTACCGAGAGTACCGAGATATGACTTCAGGTTGCCCAGGTTCTTCGCCACCTCGTCCTCGTCGGACGCCATGCGGTCGATGAGGTTCGCGACGGTGTCAAGGGTCGCGACGTGCTGACCCTTCTCGCCGGTTATAGCCGTCAGCTCCTCGGAGATGTCGAAGAGCAGCTCGGCGTTGTCGGCAAGGTTTATGATTGTGTCGGGAATGAGCTTGCCGAAGTTGTAGTCACGGTAGGCGTCGGGAGACGCGCCGGTGATCATCAGTATCTGCAGGTAGTCGGCGTTAAGCTCGTCAAGCGCCTTGGACACCTGGGTGAGGATGGTGCCGATGGAGCCGAGCACGACCTCAAACTCGATGGTATTCTTGCCCTGCTCAAGGTAGAACAGGAACTCGATCTCGCCGTCGTTGAGGGGCTTGGTCTGCCATGCGGTGTTGTAGTTGAACTGGAGGTAGCTCGCTTCCTGGAAGGGAACCTCGCCGTTGATTCTCACCCGGCGGGAGGTGTACATACCGGTCAGCAGCTCCTGACGGAAGCGCGGAACGATGCTGTAAAGTCCTGCCTGGGGAACCTCCACGTCGTAGCGGATCCACTGTCCGCAGGTCTGCCACTTGTTGGAGCCGATGGAGTTGAGCCTTATAAGAGAGGGGCTCTGGGGTTCGGAGATAGCGGAAGAACGGTCGTTAAGCTGATAAATTGTCTGCTCAGACGTCGCTGACGGAATCTCGGCCTGAACCTTTATCGGCTCGATGGAAGGAGTGCCGGCGCTCTGGTGAGCCGCAAGGTACTCCTCATAGGTGGGCTTAACGGTCACGGGAACCAGTCTGATCTCGGCGATAGCCACAGGCTCTCTTACCGCCTCAAGGGTGAGGGTGTGTTCGCCCTTGGTGAAGTAGAACTTGAAGTTATCCACCTCGAAGCCGGTAGAGTCGCAGAGGCTGTAGGTTCTCCACTCGGGAGCCTCGCCCTTGGAGGGACGGAGCTGGTTGCCGTTGATGTCTTCCTTAAATATACCCCACTCGGCGGGGTATTCGTCGACCCATACCTTGGTCATGGTCAGGGAGCGCGCTCTGCTGAAGGGAATCTTGCCGTCGATGTAGAGCGCTCTCTCGATGGAAGTTGCCTTACCCTCTACGGGGTAGTAGTCGATTTCGATTTCGTACATGCCTTCGGAGGGGGCGGTGATATTCCAGGTTACCTTGCCCTCATCCGCGCAGTACAGCGCCTGGACGCCGTCGTAGGTCTCGGACTTAACGGATGCGGTGGTCTCCGCTCCCTTGACATACGAGGTGCCCTTTACCGATGCCTCTTTTGTGCCGCTGGGAACTTCAGCGTAAAGCTTCTTGTACTCGGCGTAGGTCACGGTCGCTATTATCTCCCTGACCTCCTCGAGAGTACGCTTGAAGCCCGCTGTCGAGCTCTTCGCACTGGCTGCCGACGACGTAATCGGCAGACCGGTTACAAGCATGACAAGGACCAGCAGTACAGCAATGAACCTTGTCTGTTTGTGTTTGTTCATGAAACAATTTCCTCCTACCTGAAAGGTTTAGTGCGTCCGTTCCACTCGAAACGGCAGGAATCACTCCGCTTCGGGCGAAACGAACGGCAAAGGGAAGCAGGGAAACGAAGGCATACCGCCCGGAATCCTACGCGCGGCGCCGGCGCCGAACAGCTGTTTTTCCCGGAATCATAACCCGCGGCTCATAAAAATACAAGCGTCATGCGTCACAGGAATGAACTTCACGAAAAAGCCGTCCTACCGGTGCTTTGAGTATGGATCCCGCGGTTTTTGCCGCCCTTTCCCGAGATGACGTCCGGCGTGCAGATGTTTTCGGTGCTTTCCGCTGACACGGCGGCCCCTTATAGAGCCGCCCTCTATGCCTCTATGAATGAATACCCGGAAACAAAGAAAAACACACATCCCGGGAGCCGCCGCCGATGTCCTCCGTCAAAGACACCGGGATACGGCGTCGCGTCGGTATACCCGCAGGCAAACCGCCGCCCCGGGCACACTCTCGGAATCCGCCATAGCCTCCGCCTTTAATTTCGGACCTCTGTCCGCAGCGCGCTTCGCTCTGGATGCGCGTTTGCCAAATGCATTGCTATGTCATGCGTTGCCGCCGTGCCCTCCCCGGTATTCGTCCCGGAGAGGGCACTCGGTCATCTTGTGCAAAATAATACCATATTATGCGTGAAATGTCAAGTGTTTTCCTTCCCGCCACACCGCCGTCACACACCCTTCACACCCCGGGGGAAATGTTAATCCCGTCCGCGAAATCCGTTCATATAATAATAAATCCGCCCCATGAGCCCTGTCAGCCGCCTTTTCCGGCCTGATTTCCGCCGCCCGAAAGCGGCGGAAAATCCCGTTGTTTTCGTTGATTTTACTGTGTTTTTCCCCTCATTCAGACGGTGTTCCGTGTCCCTCCGCCCCCGCTTCCGGCGGCATACCCGTCACAGCCCCGTCATCCGCCGTCCATTGCGGGTTATTATTTCATTGCGCAATATGCACAAATTCCGGCTCAATAATTCTACATTTATACATTGTGCACAAATTTGTAAATATGCGGGCGATTTTCTGTGAAGATTGCCATGTGTTCACACTCCTGCACACTTCGGATTACATTCATTAAATATTCACACACTTGTATGCACTTCACGCTTGACAAGCACACTCGCGATGTGCTATACTTCCCTCACGATGTGCAGGGCGGGATTTGCGGGAGCCCTGCGCGTTTTCGGACACGGCGCCCTCCCGTAAGCCCGCCGTATTCTCCGCGGCGCAGGCACTTGTATCGGAGTTTTATGCCCGATAAAGACCGGACGGACCGTATAAATAACCGGAAGCCCTCTCCACTGCCGGTTATCCCCGCCCCGAAGCCTTCATCCCGCACAAGCCATACGCTCAACCGAAGGATTGCGGCGCCGATGCGCGCCGCAAGGAACCGGAAAGGAGAAACGACGTGTCAACCAATCTTGAAGCCGCGCTCAAATATACGAACACCGGCAGATGTCCGAATACCGGCGCGAACACGAAAACGAACACCGGCAGATTCCCGAGGACGGGCACAATCGCCGGCATAGGCAGACAGCAGTCCGCCGATTCGCCCGCCGCGCTGCTTGAGTCATACACAACCGACGTTCTGACCCTGGAGGCGCTGCGCCGCGAACTTGACGACGCCTGCGACCGGATAGCCTCGGGACAGACCGCCTGCGCCGCCGAACTGAGCGGGCGGGCGTCCCGGCTCACCGCCCAGATCGACCGGCTGTCCTCGCGCATAGCCGCCGCCGAGAATCTGGCGTCGGGCTGGCGGCGGGAGGACACTCTCGCGCCCCACCCGCGGACACGGGCTTCCGCCCGCGCCGAACGTCTTTTCGTCCGCCTGCGCTATATCCAGGGCATGACCATCGAAGACACCTGCGAGAAGATGAACATCAGCCGCGAGACCGCCTACCGCATAAACCGCCGGATACGGGCGAGGAGATGAAGCGGGGAGGACGGCTGATGTTTGATGTTAAATGAAAGAATATTCAGACTGCAAATATATGCGAAAATGACCGGCTGAAACCTTTGTTCGGCGACCGAAACAACTCTCCCTCACATATACGGACATCGGAGCCGGCTTGCGCAGCCGGCTCCGATGTTGTCAGTCGAGATTGCTGAATGCTTCCACAGCTATTTCGATCGAATTGTTCACCTGTTCATCAACCGATTCAAACAAAGACGAAAATTCGGATTTATTCTGTGATGAATAAGTCTGAAGCTTTTCGGGTATTCCGCCCCAGTTGTTGAAATATCCGAAGTCATAAACGCGGCTGTTGAATATAATATCAAGCATTGCGCCGGAATCTTCGTCACGGAAGAACTTTCCCTTCAGCGTCTGCTCATAGAAGGCTGGCGTTACAAGCTCCTGCGATTTGCTGCTCATAACCTCCAGAATGGTGCCGGTCCGCTCAAGGTTACCGGCTGTAACCGGGATGCCTATCAGCGAAAGACCGTATGCATGTTCGCCGCAGTAATATCTGTCCTGCTCCTCGTTCAGCTTCGGAGTCGGCAGGATGCCGTAATCCGTCTCCATATCCCGGTAGAAATTCAGATTTATAAGCGTGCGGAATACGAATAAAACCCTGCCTTCCGTGAAAACTGTATTCGCTACATCGTCACTGGTGAAAAAGTAAGTGCTTTCAGACTGTCTCATGGTGGTAAGCTTCATGAGCATGCTGACGGTATTATCATTGTTGTACTTCGTGGTTATTTCACTTCCGCTAATAACGGCAATGGAGCCGCCGGAGGACAGCAAAAAACCGATGTTGTCACAGTTGTATGTCATAAAACCGAATAAATCCTTTTCGGTAATCACGCCGTCACCATCGATGTCGCTGCTTATCTGAGCAGCTATATTCCCCATGTTGTCAATTGTCCACTCACCTTCGTTGACAAGTGAATAGACATCGGGCAGATTGTATTCGCTTAACAGTTTTTTGTTGAATGCTATAACGTATACCGCATTCTTTGATATTGTGCTTATATCACCGGTTGTGTAGTATACACGATTGTTGATCATAAGGCTTTCGACGGCTCTCTGATCCCACCATGAGTGCGACAAATCAAGGGTGCTGATGGAATTCATGTCGGCAAGCATCCCTTTCATCGCAAGCTTTGCAATGTTTACCGAATTGACCCAGACAAGGTCATAATCATCTGAACCGGACTGAACCGTATTGACTATAGTATTATAAAGCTTGGAGTCATCGGGGATAAGTGTCTGACTGATACTGTATTTCAACGCATCTTCGCAGTAAACATTTCTGTCGTATATGGCATCATTAAGAACCGATCCCGTGAGGTTTTCGGTATACATGTCCTGGCATGCCCATTTTCCGATTCCGCGGGCTATTATACGAAAGTCATAACCGCCGAAGTCGGTTCCCTCCGGGATATACGGTGTTTCTTTTGTCTCTGTTGATTCTTCGGTTTTTATGCTTTCTTCTGCCGAAAGCGTTTGAACGTCTGTAATCGGCGCCGCAGCATCCCTGTCAGCGCATCCGGCAAACAGAATCATCAGCGCCGACATTAAGGCAAATAACTTAATCTTCATAGTTATCCTCCATGTTGAAACATGTTGTTATATATGATTATATAATGAAACTTCATGGCAGACAAATATAATAGAATGTGAACCGGAGTTTTCTATATTAATGTTTATTATTAAAATTTCTTTTCTGACCCTTTTTGCCGCTCCGCCTTCCTCCCGAAAACAACCGCAAGCACAACACAGATCACAGCCCCGGCGGCATAGGGAACCGCCGTCAGAAAAGCAGTGCTTGCAGGGGCGCTGCAGCCGGCGTATTTTATCCCCCACAGCATATCGCAATAGTTGTACGCGGCAGCCGCGCTCATTACATTGGAAAGCAGTACCGCCGGAATCCAAAAGACGGCGGACAGGATTTTCACGATAAATCATCCTTGTTTCGGCAAAACTCCCGTATTATCTTCCATTCATTATATAAGTCATCCAAGGAAAAACCCGCGTTTGCGGGACTGGTGGAGGGGAGTTTGACGGCTTTAAATCCCGTTTCACGCTCCCGGTATTTCCGATAATACCGGTAAGCGGTTCCGCCGTTGCAGAAAACCCGCTTTATATCCGCCGCTTCAAAAACAGGGCTTAAATCCGACGGGATAATATTCCGAATACTTGCGTCGCCCGAACCTATGATATCGCAGCGGTATATGACATCGTAGACGGCAATGCGGCGCCGCAGAAGAAAGGTTCTTCTTTCTTCGATATCGGCACTCAGTTCCACGGCGAAAATCCGCTCCAGCAGATGCCAGAAACGGTTTTGCGGATGTCCGTAAAAGAAACCGTATTCTCTTGTTTTGACCGAGGGAAAGGAGCCTAAGATCAGAATCTTCGAATCAGCCTGAAAAAGAGGCTGAAAGGGGTGGGTAACCGTTTCATGTTTGGTATTTTCTGTCTCTGTCGACACCGCCGCCTGCCATCCTCATTGCTGTATATGTTCTCTCACTCATCCAGTTTCAGCCGCAGGATGCTGAGCACGTTCGACTCGGCGAGCGAATCGAGGTTCATCATGATAAGCGTCTCGGCGGCTCCCGTCTCGGCGACAAGTTCCCGCACCGACTTCTTGTAATAGCGCAGGTCGATAAGCACAAGGTCATACTCCCTTGCAAGGAAGGGCGCCAGGGCGTGGGCGAAACTGTCCTTTATGACGATCATCGTCTCCCTGCCGGGGATCCGATTCCCCGAGGCGTCCGCCTTGTAGACGTCCACCCGGGCGTTGTTGCCGCCGATGAAGACGCTGTACTTGTCCTTGACATCCAGATAGCTCAGGTCATAGAAACCCTCGATGATCTCGCCCGTGTCGGCTATCTCGACGCGGTAGTCCTTCGAACCCTCATAATCGAAGAATTCGATGGTGTCGGGCTTTATCCACTTCATGCCCGACGACGACCAGGTGGTGCCGTAGAAGCTGTCGGAGGCGGTGGAAACCGTGTAGTCCGAGAGCTTCACCGAAGCGCCGTAGCCCAGTTTCGCGGCGATGGCGCTGTAGCCGTAGAAGGCGCCCAGTGTGGTCCAGTGATGGTCGGTGCGGTAGTAGAGCGGCTCGCCCCCGTCGATGAGGGTCTTAAGCTCCGCCCGCAGATTGAAATAGGAGCCTTCGGGGAACTCGTCCGCGCACGCGCCCACAAACTCCCAGATATCATCCGACAGGTCGCGGGGATAGACCGGCGGCAGATACCTGTGCAGAACGTCCACCGAACGTCCGGCTATGGCGGCGGTGAAGCCCACCCCCAGCTCCTCCATGCGTTTCCCGAATAGGGCGGCGGAGGACAGGTTGTTGGCTATGGTCTCCCGGGAGGGATGATCCCCCCGCTTGATTATATAGCCGCCCTTGCCCAGCACCACGCCGTTGTTCTCGGCTTTGAGCTGCCCCAGCTCGCCCATGCTCTTGATGCCGACGAAAATGTCGCGCATGGGGAACTGGTCGGCGTAGAATTCGCCTATCTCCTCCGAGGTCTTGTTGTCGGTGAGGAGCCGCTTGAGCGTAATATTGGGCAGGGTCTGGAGATAGCGGTTCTCCTGCTCGGAGAATTCCTTTTTCGGCAGCACGAATATGGCGATGCCGAAAGAGAGGATGAAGACAGCCGCCAAAATCACCGACACCAGGTCGAGTACGCGGGTCTTGTCTTTGATTGAAAACTGTATGTCGAGCAGTCTGTTCTGCTCGGTCATTACTTCGGGTCTTCTGTCCATTTTATACCTTAATTAAGTCAATTCAGTCGTTTATCCTGCGCCTATGCCTGTGCCTGTGCCTCTGGCCGGGTCTAAAATAAAACGCCGTTTTTACACTTTTTCAAATCTGTAATACCCTTTGAAATCAACCTTTTCTGAGTGTATCATTTGTCTGACATCAGGGGTTATATCGGCTTCGTGTTCTCAACCATTGCCAAAATCACATATTCTACAAAGTGCCGGGTATTTTTTAACTCCATACTCAAAAGCAAGACAAAATTAAAATTCGTTAATCTATTCTCTTCTCAAACCTAAACATTCCATCCGGAAATTGCTCATCAACTTCTTCAGAACTCATCTCAGGTTCATTCGGATCGGGATGATATCTATTGAAAAACTCCACAATGTGAAAGCCGCATCTGTTCACATAAAAATGAATATTGCGTTGTTCAAAATACGGTGTTACCGTTTCCCAAATTTTAACTTCCGGATGCATTCTCTCAATCTCGCGCCACGCAGCATAACCAATCCCCTTGCTGTGAAAATGCGGAGAAACAAAAATCAAATCCAATTCACCTTTTTCACCGTTAACTTTAACCACAACCCCGCCGACTTTTTCACTATCCAACAGGATGCGATAAGCCTCTCCTCCATCAATGGATTGTTCAATTGTCTTTCGTGAAATAATCTGTCCGTCTTCCTCGAAGTGATTATCTCTAAGACCGAACTCCTCCATAGCACCATAATTAAATGCTTCCTGATTATCTGAAATAAATTGTTCTCTATCATCCGATGTCAGTCGCGCAAGAATAACATCACCCATATATCCACCTCACAAATTCTAATTCATATGACTGCTTTTCGCTCCCTTTTTCCTGCTGTTGAAGGTAAAACAAGGTTTTCTGTGTTTCTATCTCGGCTCGAAGCTCTTCTTCGGTTTTAATATGTTGCTGCCTTCCGACAAAAGCATAGCCTTTTCCGAGTTCCATAATGAACTTCTGTAAATTGTCTATGATAAACTGCTCCAAATCAGATTCAAGATAACTCGTGTCTTTAGAAATGCCTAAGAATTCAGCTATAACAGGATTTTTGATGAACTCCAATTTATCCTGTTGGTACTTTGAGGTCAGAGACAGCATTTCTTCCTTTACCGGTCGCTTATCCTGTGATTTGAGAAGACGATAATAATACTGGGTAGAGATGTTCCGTTGCAGTGTTCTGGAACTCCAGGTTTCGTTGAGTGCTTCCTTTTCATATCAATCTCGCGCTTCTTTATCCGGAGCTTGCAATAAACAGCGATAATGTGTCCAGGAGAGTATCGGAGATTTTGAACTCACCGCGTTCAAAATTTGAGGAAAGTAATCATAAAAACGGACAAAATGGTAAAGATTTCTTTGATTAAGCCCTTTTCCATAAGATTTTCCATTTCTTTAGCGAGGGTTTTTAACAATTCCGCGCCATACTCGGCACGCATCCCGCCTTGCATTTCTTCTTCCGCTATCCGTTTTCCGATTAGCCAATTTCGAAATACCAAAGCAACATTTACAGAACTATAGGCATAGCTTTGGGCGGAATCAATAATTTCCTTTAAGTCTTGAACAATATTAACGCTTTTTCTATATTGAACTTTTGAGTTCAAATCTTTGGTGATAACATCAAAGCTTGCCAATTAAATGTCCCTCCCTTCTTTCCCGTGCTTTCAAATTTTCGCCTCGGCGGGGAGAAAATCTACTCTATATCAAATATTACATATAATACATCTATAGCCAAACTCATTTTGCACAATCCCGCAGCAAAATTTTTCCATTGACAGTATACGGAAAATTACCGAACATTTCGACAACATTTAGAAAAACTTCGATGACATTACCCGACATTTATCCAACTTAACCCGACACGAATAATGTCGGGTTATAGCTGTTTGGGAACAATTGTTGAATTTCATAATTTGCGGAAGCTCTGAAATCCTTTTGGTTGCTGCGTTTTTCCCCTTCAGCATTTCCACTTCAGCATTATTATGACATACTTCCCCGACGGAGGGTCGGGGATATGTGTATGTATATTCCGTGTTGAATCTCAGAAGCTCATGCCCGAGAATCCGGTGAACGCCATGGCGATGAGGCCGGCGGTCAGCAGGGCTATCGGAATGCCTCTGAAAGACCTGGGGGGATTGGCATACTCGAGACGGGCGCGGACGCCGGCGAAGATAAGTATAGCCATGGTAAAGCCAACTGCGGCGGCGAATCCGAACGCCACCGAGCTGATGAATGAATAGCCGTTTTCGATGTTGAGCAGAGCGGCGCCCAGCACGGCGCAGTTGGTGGTAATAAGAGGAAGATAAATACCCAGCGCCGAATAGAGGGCGGGAACGAACTTGTGCAGGAACATCTCGATGAACTGCACCAGCGCCGCTATAATAAGAATGAAGGCAATGGTGCGCAGATACTCGAGTTTCAGCGGCACAAGCATGTACCAGTATACCAGCCAGGTGACGGCTGAGGACAGGGTCATTACGAATATGACCGCAAAGCCCATACCCGCGGCGGTGGCAGGCTTTTCGGACACGCCGAGGAAGGGACAGCAGCCCAGGAAACGGCTGAATATGAAGTTTTCAACGACTATCGCCGTGAACATAAGCAGCAGAAGTTCGCCTATCATCTGTCCTCTCCTTTCGTGCTGTCGAGTATTTTGTCAAGCGCCGCCAGTTTCTTGTCGATGGATCTTATCTCTTCGGCATCGTCGGTGTCATCGTCCGATTCCTCCGCGTCCGCGGGCTTCTTTTCGGGGTCGGGTTTCTTTTCCTTATCGGCGTCAATGCCGGCAGGCTTTGCCTCGTCGGGTTTTACATCCGGCTCGGCTGCCTTTGCGGGTTCGGCGTGTCTGACCGGCTCTGCCGATTTCGCAGGCTCGGTTTGTTTAGCCGGCTCGGCTGACTTTGCGGGCTCGGCGTGTCTGACCGGCTCCGCCAATTTCGCAGGCTCGGTTTGTTTAGCCGGCTCGGCTG
>Ga0123335_1007894_pt1 | contig 11670 bp, 21 predicted proteins | sample BiotimSIPDNA_2_FD_89707 | JGI IMG/M metagenome (GOLD analysis project Ga0123335, IMG submission 89707) | Anaerobic biogas reactor microbial communites from Washington, USA - Biogas_R2 time_0 SIP DNA | ecosystem: Engineered > Bioreactor > Anaerobic > Unclassified | place: Washington, USA... | reverse complement strand
TCCGTTTTTATAGGACATATATGCATGTATAATGATGATACAGACTTGAAAAAGGAAGTAGAAACTATGAAATTACATGCTACGGAATTACTTCAGAGACTACTATTATGGTTGAAGAGAGGAAAAAATTGTCACCATTGTTGTTTGTGTTGTGAGTATTACGCAATGTGTAAAGATAGTTAATCAATCATTGGGGGCTATAAATTTGTGATTACTGTGTATCATTGTTCTTCCGTTTGTGGTATTGGCAGAATTGATTAAGTGATTATGGAGGTGTAATCATGTTTGAAGGTTTATTTGGCGGTATGTTTGATTTTGATGGCGACGGTAAGTTGGATGCGTTTGAAACAGCTGCGGAGTACCAGTTCTTTCATGAGGTGGTTTTAGCAGATGACGATTCGGATTCCGACGACGACCTGTTCGGATCTTCTGATAATGATGACGATATTTAAGAAGTAATGGAGAAAAAATGATGTTCGAAATTCTTGTGTCAATTGCCTTTGTGTGGATAGGGTTCCATGCGCTTAAGTTGTTGTTTAAGGTGACCTGGAGTTTAGCAAAGGTTTTTGCGTTTATTTTGTTGTTGCTATCTGTTCCTGGGTTACTGGTGTGCGTATTAGTGATAGGTGGAGCAGTTGTGTTGGTTCCTCTCGCCATGGTCGCTATAGCATTTGGCATATTAAAAAGTTGCTAAATAGGAGGTGATACACTTGCCAGACGGTGGAGATTATCATGCATTTAATAGCACCAGCGGCGGATCTGGCAGCTCTGGTGGATCTGGCGGCGGTGGAGGCGGCTTTGGCTGCGCCACTTGGGTGGTTATAGGAATTATCGCCTTTTTCCTTATATCTTTTATTGCTGATGGCGCAAGCTGGGACACAATTGACACGCTCTTAGGATTTGGGCTTATCATCTTTCTGTTTGTCAGATGGATGGGTGGCTGAACAATTTAATATTTCACCTATTAAGAGTGCGCGAGAGATCAAGCTCGTTGACCGCACAGCAACCTGCCGGGAGGCAAGGTGCTAAAGCTTGACCGATAGGCTATCTCACGAACCTGTCGGGAACGATGGGTTCGTTCTTTTTTTGCACTCTTTAGGATATAAAATCAAAAGGAGTGTATTATCTATGGAAGAAAGAAAAATTGGCTCAGGAACATCGTGTTTCCTCGTAAAGGACGAATCCTTGAAGCTGGAATGGCATGCTCCACTGTATGAATGGTTACGGAATGAAGGCTTCGTTTCTTGGGGCAGAAAAGGGACGTTTCTTGGTGTTGATTGGATTTACATCAACATTACGTCCAAAGTGTTTGCTTCTGGAATGCCGGGTGTTGGCATAACTCCGGTAATTGGAAATCATGCTATAACATTAGAAGAGTTTATGACAATCTATGAGTTCTACAAGAAATATGAAGTACTGGGTCCGCTACAGATGACCGAAGAAGAACAAAAGAATGGAATAAGAGGTGGGCAAAATGCGAAGGATCAGAGAATTGATTAGTGCGGACAAAAAGGTATATATTCTTCTCCCGAACAAAACAATTCAATACCGTTTTATTAGTGACGCAGCTTACGAGGGAATAGCTTACAGTGACGGAGTCCCTGCTACAGAGCGACCTGTAGATGATATAATGTCTTTGAGATCGGATGGCACAATTTGTTTCCTTGGCTGGGCTGGAAGAATGTATTATCACCATTTTTCTGACAAGACAGTAAAAGTTGATTATGAGAAGTATATCAATGATCAACCGGAGTATATCGTAAAGTAAGCATCAGTTAAAGCCAGATGTCACCATTTTGTGACATCTGGCTTTGTCGTTAAAAAACTTACTCAACACCTATTGCAATTTTCGAAAATCTGAGTATAATAAAGCTATCGAGAACGAAGTGTTCCTGATAGAAAGCGAGAGATGATTATGAGATCCAAGAATCCGGAATTGATGAAAGAGATTTGTACCTATGTAAGCGACTACTATCGTATCAAGAGGTCCTCTCCCTCTGTGAACGAAATTGCCAAAGGAGTCGGCATTGCGAAAACAACGGCCTACCGCTACCTGGTCGAGATGAATGAGCAAGGTATGATTTCTTACGACGGACACACTATTGAGACGCCCCAAATCGATAAGTGTGTTACCGGTTACTTCTCTGCTCCTATAGTAGGATCTATCCACTGTGGTGATCCTGAGACGGAAGAAGAGTACGTCGAGGAATATGTCAGCCTTCCGGAGTCCATCTTTGGTAAAGGCGAGTTCTACATTCTCCGCGCTTCCGGAGATTCTATGGTAGACGTCGGAATCGAAGATAAGGATCTGGTAGTCATCAAGAAACAGTCAGACGCTTCCGTTGGAGATATTGTTGTTGCGCTGGACGAGGATAACCAAAACACAATGAAGACCTTTGAAGGTATTGACGAAGAGTCCGGTTGTGCAATTCTCGCATATGAGAATAAACGCAAATACCGGAATAAAAAAATTCGTGTTCGAGAACTTGTCGTACAGGGCGTAGCGAAGCATGTTATTAAGGCACTTTGATCTACCTTAACAACATGCGCGGAGAGACATATGACGCACACTATGCAGTAAAGGGGTACAGTACGAAATGACAAAGCATGATGAATGGGTACCATTCTCATGGCATTGTCCTAATTGTGGGGCTTTGGTCACAGGCTATAAAAATGCACAAGGAACCATTAAGCTCGAATGTGAGCGATGCCGTGTTGTAATGGTTAGAAGTTTTAAGGGTCGTCGTCACGACTCGATTGATTTATATGCCCCAGCGGGCGAAGAAAGGTTGAGAGTATGAGAGCACGGATTGCAAGTTTCGTCAAGGAGCGCAACGAGGTATTGTTCTCGCTTGACAGAGATCGAATTGAAGCCTACTTCGGTAAGCAAGGAGTAGAGCTGCCGGAGGACGATATTGTCTTCTGGGCGGGTGTCTATAAGAGCATCTGCAATATAACAAGCGCACCGGAGGAGCTGGTGCAAAAAGCAAAAGATTGGCTGCATGTGCATGGCATGAGCGAAAGAATCAATCTTTGCTATCAAACCATCTCATAAAAGAGGCGATTATATGGACACACTAACAGTAACGTTCTTCGGTCATCGATACATCGATAATTTCTTTCGGACCGAAGACAAGCTTCAAAAAAGAATAACGGAACTGCTACTTAATAACCAGTACGTTGAATTCTTGGTTGGTAGAAACGGAGATTTCGACCAGTTGGTTTCGTCAACGGTTTTGAGATGTAAGCGCAGCATCAGGGATGATAACTCATCCCTGATGCTTGTGCTCCCTTATCCTACTGCCGAATTTGAAAACAACGAAGATAGTTTCTACGACTATTACGATGAAATAGAGATATGCGAGGAGTCATCGAGAACACATTTCAAAAATGCGATGCAGGTTCGTAATCGCAGTATGGTAGATCGTGCAGATCTTGTTATTTGCTACATAGAACGAAATGAAGGCGGAGCCTATCAGACGATACAGTATGCAAAAAAACAAGGAAAGACCATTATCAACCTGGCAGATATTGATGACGAGTAACACTGGGGCGTAAGTCACGTAGAGGAGGTGTGGAGCGATGGATAAAAAGAAAACCTATATTGCCATAGACCTGAAGTCGTTCTACGCTTCTGTGGAATGTGTCGCGCGTGGCCTGGATCCGCTTACAACGAACCTTCTTGTCGCGGATGTTTCAAAGACTGAGAAAACAATCTGCCTGGCGGTGACACCAAGCCTTAAGGCTCATGGAATCTCTGGTCGTGCCAGATTGTTTGAGGCAGTCCAGCAGGTCAAGCTTGCCAATGCGCAGAGAAAAGCGAAGCTCCGTGGCAAGGACTTTACCGGCTCATCCTATGACGACACTGAGCTGAAAAAGAATCCATACCTGGCTATAGATTATATCGCGGCACCGCCTCGAATGGCACTGTACCGTGAGTGTAGCACTAAGATCGTAGCCACATACCTGAAGTACGTGTCGATGGACGACATCTATCCCTATAGCATTGATGAGGTGTTTATTGACGCGACCAGCTACCTGCCCACGTACAAGATGAACGCTCATGACTTTGCGGCTATGTTGATAAAGGATGTCCTGAACACATACGGTGTCACGGCAACCGCTGGTATTGCTGAGAATATGTATCTCTGCAAAGTAGCGCTTGATATCACTGCAAAGCATAGCCCTCCGGACAAGGATGGAGTCCGAATCGCGCAGCTGGATATGATGACTTATCGCAGAACACTGTGGACCCATAAGGATCTCACCGATTTCTGGATGGTAGGAGCTGCAACAGCCAAGCGGTTGAATAAGCTCGGCTTGTTCACTATGGGGGACGTAGCACGCTGCTCTGTCCACTATGAGGATATGCTGTACCGTGAATTCGGAAAGAATGCTGTATATCTCATAGATCAGGCATGGGGCCGTGAACCGGTAGATATACCGACGATCAAATCATATAAACCGGAATCGACAAGTACCAGCGCCGGTCAGGTTCTTACGAGGCCGTATACCTTTGATGAGACACGAATTATCATCCAGGAAATGACGGACAAGCTCGTTCTGGAACTTGTTGAGAAGGGTCTGACGACCGATCAGGTAGTCCTGATGGTTGGTTATGATATAGAAAATCTGACAGATCCAAAGCGCCGAGCTGCTTACAAAGGCGAAATCAAGGTAGACCACTATGGAAGACAGGTTCCGAAGCATGCCAGAGGAACGGCTAATATGGGCAAACATACGTCCTCCACAAAGCTCATAATGGAAAAGACACTGGAGCTTTTTGAGCGCATTGTAGATAAGTCGCTTCTCACCCGTCGCCTGACGATCACGGCAAATCATCTGTTACCTGAAGGTGAGGTTCAGGCGTCTCACTGCGCAGAGCAGCTTTCGTTGTTTGATGATCCTGCAGACGTCGAGAAACGTAGCGAGGACGAAGAACGAGAAAAAAAGATGCAGAGAGCAGTTTTAGATATTAAGAATAAGTTCGGTCCAAATGCCATTCTGAAAGGAACAAGCTATCAGGAGGCAGCTACCGGAATTGAACGCAATAAGTCCATTGGTGGACATCATGAATAAAAAGGAGAATCATTATGCTTGAGACATATTCGGATAAGATTTCTATGGGTAACATAGAAAAGCTGGAGTATCGGAGAGAATACTTTGATATTACAGTGATGAAGCCTGGCGCAAGGGTGATTACTACGATCACAAATGACGGATCTATCGTTGCCAAGGAATACAAATCCGGAAGCAGAAAAGCGCTTTCAGTTCAGAAGGCGAATTGTTCTGTAGAAGAATTTGAGCAATTATGCGCCGCTATAGAGCTTTGCATCGAGGATGCAGATCGGCAGGATTTCTATGTGGATGATTCCAGCGAGGAGCTGAGGATCTTCCACAAGTATGGCCGGATTCAGACAATGGATCGAGGCCTTGGAAATGAGACGACTCATATCGGCAGCATTGTCAATGTTTTTTTGAGCAAGCATTTATGATAGAAAATTTTATGAGGTATAGTTATGTATATATGCAATGATCCTATATGCGATCCATGTTGTGATTTTTGTTGGTATTGCAATCACGGAAAAAATGGTGAGCCTATTTCGTGTGAAAAAAATAAATCTGATTTTGATGATGGCGTCGGTTATTGTGATGACTTTAAGTGTAGTTTACATGAGCCTAAACCTCCTGAATTAGATTGAACAATAACGGCAACTTATAATCTTTCACACATACAAATTGCAGTTTTCAAATGAGAGGAGGTGCAGCATGGCAGAGAAATTTCCCTATGAAGACATAGCAGATCTTCCGCCCCATATTTCGAAGAAGCATCCGCAGCCGACGATGTTAGAACGTGCTGCACGGTTTGCTCCATTCGCAGCCATCACTGGATATGAGGAAATGGTTTTGGAGGAAGCTCGTGAGACGGAGGACCGTATCGAGTTGGACGAAGGTACGATGGCAGCTCTCAACGAGAGGCTGAACATGATCCAGGAGTCGCTTGAGGAAGAGTCACAAATAAGGATTACGTACTTTGAACCGGACAAGAAAAAATCTGGTGGCGCATACGTCACCATTACCGGCACGGTAAAGCGGATTGATGAGTATGAACGTCACGTGCTAATGGCGGATGGGAAGAAGATCCCCATCGACCAGATATACGGGCTTGAGAGTAAACTGTTCGACAGCCTTTGACAATTGAATATACGGCGAAACGACGGAATGGTTGGGATGAAATAGGCCGCGTAATTCCATCTCCAGGTCACTTGCTTCGAAACACTTTGGTTGTGTTAATCCAGACTTGCTTATAGCAGACATGAGAGGCCACCGACAAGATAGATTGAGTTTATGGGCTCAGTCTGTCTTGCCGGTGGCTTTTTGTTTTCGGCAAAGATAAACCGTACATAGCAGGAGGCTTCCGGCTGAGAAATCAGAAAGGAAGCCTTTTGTTATGTGTAAAAGATGGTGGGAAGCCTACCTGGCTAAGTATCCGTAATCTCCGAATTTTTGACTTTTATCAAAATTCAAAAATTCAAATTTAAGGAGATTACGATAATGAAAACAACATATTTAGTATTTGAAAATGGCATTGGCAGCGCTTTGCGCGTTGCTACGAAGGACGAATGGAACCGTATCATGGCTGAAAACCGTGGTGTTTCCACTGATAAAAGAAGATATTTCATAAAGGATTGCTTTGAAGACAATGGAGTGATTGATTGCCTCTACTACGAAGCAACGAAGGATGCCTTTGACGAATGGCACAGAGAGAAGGAACGCCATAATTATCGTCATCGGGATGATGGTGAGGCTGTTGTTCTTTCGCTTGATGTCTCGATCCAGACAGATGATGGAAGTTGTTTGGCTGACGTGCTTTCAGATGGAACCGACTGGGAGAGCGCAATTGTGGATTCTCTTTATCTGAGGGAATTTAGAGTGCAGCTCGCTGCATGGAGAGAATGGGCTAACGAGCTTTTTGACTATTACTTGGCTGGAGAGCAGACGGCTGCTACTAAGATAATGGCAAGAAAATATGGTCTGTCGGAGCAGCTGATTCGTCGCAGAAAGAGAGAATTGGAGACATTTATCAAGAAATATTTTAATTTTTGAAATTTGGTGTTTCGTTTTTGGCCCGATTTTCTGCAGTAGGTAAGTGAAAGGCTTTTCAAAAATTACCTACTACAAGGAGAACGAAATATGATTTTCAAAGAGTATCCCAAGGTTCGCAGAGGCGAAATATTTTATGCAGATCTTGGAGAAACGATTGGTTCCGAGCAGTTCGGCGTAAGGCCGGTTCTCATCATTCAGAATGACAAAGGAAATGAGCACGGCCCCACAACGGTTGTTGTCGGTATTACCAGCAAACTCAAGAAGATGCACCTGCCCACACATCTATATCTTGGCAAGCGTTTTGGCTTGAGCAAAGAATCTGTTTTGCTTGGAGAGCAAATTATTACTTTGGACCGGCAACGTATCAAAGGATACATCGGCACTGTTGATGATGTGACGATGGAACGTGTTGAGGAAGCTATCAAGATCAGCCTGGGCATGAAGCCTCTTAGGGGGTGGTGCAATGAAGTATGAGGACAAAATTGCATTGGTCCCGCTGTGGCATCGAAGTGCATTAACATTAGAGGAAGCAACTGCCTATACCGGCATAGGGCGAAACAAACTAATAGAGCTTTCCGAAGATCCTAATTGCGACTTTGTTATTTGGACAGGCCGTAAGCGGCTGTTCAAACGACGAAAACTGGATGAGTTTATTGATAACTCGTATTCATTCTAAATGCCACTTCCTTGTCAAGTGTGCAAATTATAAAAATCTGCAGTTTTTGCACATTTGAGTTTTTTGGTCCATGTGAGTATCCTTTAAACAGTGGCCACAACATTGCAAGGAGGATACTCACATGAAGTATGAAGAAAAATTGAAATTGGTACCCGTAACCCAAAAGTGCCTTTTAACTTTAGACGAGGCAATTGCTTTTACCGGACTCGGCAGAGATACCCTTATTGAATGGGCAGATAACGATGACTTGAACCTAGTTGTATGGACCGGACGAAAGCGGCTATATAAGCGCAGACGTCTTGAAGAATACATCGATAAGGTTTATTCCGTTTGACGTTGAAAGGAGCGCATATGGATTACGATACAAAAGTTATGCTTGTCCCGCTGTGGCATAAAACTACATTATCCCTTGAAGAGGCTACTGCTTATACCGGAATCGGAAAGCATAAGCTCGCTGAGTTGGCTGACGACCCGGAATGTGAATTCATTTTGTGGGTTGGCAGGAAGCGGCTTTTTAAGAGGAAAAGGCTGGATGAATATATCGAAAGAACCTTTTCGGTATAGGATCGGAGGTAATTATGCAGGAAGAAATGATTATGAGAAAATCAAAGAAGAAAGAGATACCCATTTGGGAGAAGGAGCTCCTCACAATGAACGAAGCGAATATCTACTCAGGAATCGGTATGAACAAGCTGCTTGAGCTGACAGAGCGTAGAGGCTGCAAGTTCGTTCTTTGGAAAGGCCGAACAAGAATAATTATAAGAGATAAGCTGGACGAATTTATCGATAAGGCATACTCAATCTGAAAGGAGAACCTATGGCAAAAAAACAATTAAGGCATGTGCGGTTTGACAGTAACCGTGTAAGATTAAAAACTGGTGAGACCGAAAAAACCACCGGTGGTTATGAGTACCGTTGGACTACAAGAGAAGGTAAGCGCAAATCTATTTACGCACCCACCCTTGAACGTCTTCGTGAACTGGAACTTGAACTGGAAATTGATAAAAGAGATAAAATAAAGGCAGATATCCACACGCTGACCGTAAATGACTGCTTCAGACTTTGGAAAGAACTCAAGCGAGGCATTAAGGACAGCACATTCAAAAACTACATCTATATGTATGAGATGTTTGTAATGCCGACCTTTGGCAAGAAGCGTATTTCGCAGATCCAGAAATCTGACGTCAAGCGTTTCTACAACAGTCTAGTAGACAACAAGATACTCAGTATCTCCACAGTAGATAATATCCATAACGTACTGCATCAGGTTTTCCAAGTGGCAGTGGACGATAACTATATCCGTCAGAATCCTACGGACCGAATGCTGAAGGAACTTCGTATTGCGCACGGTCACGAGGTTGAGAAGCGTAAAGCGCTCACACTGGCACAGCAGGATTTGTTTCTGGACTTTATCAAGGAGACACCCAAGTATAGTCATTGGTATCCTGTTTTCTTCATTATGATGAATACGGGCATGCGTGTTGGTGAGTTGACAGGCCTTCGTTGGCAGGACGTGGATATGGAGAGAGGTGTTATTAGCGTAAATCACACCCTGGTCTATTATAACCATCGGGACGAGTTTGGAACCTACTACAGCATAAACACACCGAAGACTGAAGCGGGTATCCGAGAGATCCCAATGGTCGCAGGCGTGAAGGAGGCCTTTGAAATGGAGCGTCAGTACCAAGAGACGCTTGGCATCCAGTGCAAGTCGCGTATTGATGGATATGAGAATTTTGTCTTTGTTAATCGTTACGGCCAGATTCAAAGCCAGGGCACATTGAATAAGGCCATCAAACGAATTATGCGCGACTGTAACGATGAAGTGCTGCTCAAACACGACCTGGAGAGCGACCCGGTTCTGCTACCGAACTTTTCCTGCCACGTGCTTCGACACACATTTGCCACCCGCCTTTGCGAGTCGGGCATCAATATCAAGGTCATTCAATCGGTCCTTGGCCATTGCGATATTTCTACGACAATGGACATTTATGTGGACGTAATGAACGACACCAAGAAGAGAGAACTGGCGAACTTCGATGGGTTTATGGCAAGCGCTAGAGCATAATCAAGAGAGCTCATAGATCATTCTACGGTTTATGGGCTCTCTGCTTTTTTGTACATTTCACAAGAGAAAGAATACTCGGTATACTTATAGCAGACTGAGAGAGGAGGTGTATCAATGGTTAACAGTATTGCGAAAATGCGTCCGGAACTCGTGAGCGAATGGTCAGAGAAAAATGACCCACTGACTCCGCACGAGGTTCCGTTTGGCTCGAATAAGTTATACTGGTGGAAGGGAGCCTGTGGACATGAATGGCAGACCAGTGCAAAGGCTCGATCCCATGGAGAAAAATGTCCTATCTGCTCCAATGCTCGTATCATTCCCGGTGTGAATGATTTTGAGAGTCTGTATCCGGAGCTTGCAAAGGAATGGTCTCCGGATAATGACACGCTGCCATCTGAAGTAGGTCCGGGTTCTCATAAAAAAGCTATTTGGAAAGGCAAATGCGGTCATACGTGGGAATGCGAGATCAGAGCACGTGTACGCGGTACGGGATGTCCGTATTGTTCTCATAATAAGGTGTTGCCTGGATTTAACGACTTGGAAACCTTGTTTCCTGATGTTGCCAAAGAATGGTCTCCACGAAACCTACCACTGAAGCCATCTCAAGTAACAGCATATGCAAACAAGAAGGTTTGGTGGCGCTGTGAAAAAGGCCACGAGTGGTATACGCTGATCTCTACCCGTACATACGGAAGCAAATGCCCTTACTGCAGTGGAATTAAGCTGCTGAAGGGCTTTAACGACCTTGCTACCCTCCATCCTCATTTATCTGCAGAGTGGGCAGAACAAAATGGCATACTTACCCCGGATAGTGTAAATGAAAAATCTACCAGGAACGTCTGGTGGAAGTGTGGGATCTGTGGCAATGAGTATAAGGCGGTTATAAAATCCAGAGTTCGCGGATTGCAATGTCCTGTGTGTGCTGAGAGAGCTGTTATGTCGGGGTACAACGACCTCGCAACAACGGATCCTCAAATAGCATCTGAGTGGAACTATGAAAAGAACGGTAGTCGAATGCCACAAAACACATCTCGTCATTCTTTGTACCCTGTATGGTGGAAGGGAGCTTGTGGACACGAATGGAAGGACAAGGTGGCCAATCGCACCATAGAAGGTGCCGGTTGTGTATACTGCGAAAGCTCCTTCAAAAAGAATCTGGCAAGGCTTATAGTCACTCTATACGCAGGACGCATGAGGTATAAATCACTGATAAAGAATGACAAAGCAATCGGCGTTCCTTTGGATGTCTATTTGCCTGAACTGAGACTTGCATTTATGTTTCCCCACAAGGGAACCGATAGAGAGTCTTTGGAGCTGGACGTGATCCAACATCTTTGTAGTAATGCAGGAATCACGCTTGCGATAGTAGATACTGATGAACCGGAGAAAATCTGCAGTGAGATTAAAAGGGCTTATGCTTCAGTACATACATATATCAATTCTGATAGCGGGACCGATATATTATTTTGCCGAGAAAGATTTATGAAGTGGCAACAAAGGTGACGAGTTTTGCGTAACTACTTGAAATTTGAGGAAACTTGATTATAATAATATCAAGGAGTTCATTTACGGCGCTTCGTCAGGGGCATTCTCCACGTTCTCCAATTTTCTCACCAATCTAAAAATAGATTCGGGGAGATATATAAAGCGTTAAAACGCGCCCTTTGAAAAGAACTTCAAAAGGGCGAGCTTTATAAGGATTCGGCGAGATGTTTAAGACGATCCAAGCAATCCCGACGATGAAACCATTGAATTAATTATAAAAAAATGGCAATAATTGAACCGACCTCCTAAGGTTTACACTGAGATCTAACTGGTG
>Ga0123335_1007891_pt1 | contig 11678 bp, 8 predicted proteins | sample BiotimSIPDNA_2_FD_89707 | JGI IMG/M metagenome (GOLD analysis project Ga0123335, IMG submission 89707) | Anaerobic biogas reactor microbial communites from Washington, USA - Biogas_R2 time_0 SIP DNA | ecosystem: Engineered > Bioreactor > Anaerobic > Unclassified | place: Washington, USA... | reverse complement strand
CAAGAATTCACCTTCGCCCTCGGGTGACACTTCGCCTTCACCTTCGGCAGGTTCTTCACCTTCACCTTCAACAGGCACTTCGCCTTCACCTTCAATGACTATTTCGCCCTCTCCCTCGACAGGCACTTCACCCTCGCCTTCGGGCGGCGTTTCACCCTCGCCTTCGGGCAAGACTTCACCTTCGCCCTCGGGTAACACTTCGCCTTCGCCTTCGGGCAAGACTTCGCCTTCACCTTCATTCCCACTGGCGTAGACTGCAGTATACAGATCACCTGAAACAGGGATGGGAACGCTGGCTGTATTAATCGAAATTGTGCCGTCCTCAGAGGTCACAGGTGTCCCGTTTTTCAGCCACTCCACGAATGCCGCCCCAGTATCATCAGTAGGAGGCGCAGATATAGTTACACTGCTCTTGGCGGCGAAATAGAAATCATTGCCTTCCCCGGAAACGTCAAACACCGGTCCATTCCCGAAATTGTCGGCCCGGCTTAATTGAAATCCGGCGGCCGGTCCCGACGCTGTCCTGACCGACACCCGACGGTTGGCCAGCAGGAGCAGTCCGGCGTTATAACGCACCGTAAGCGGAAACAGACTGTCGGCGTAATAGTAGTACAGGTCTTTCCCCATAGGCGTACCGTCGGGATAATTGTTAAACACCAGATCATTCAGATTAAGTTCACGGGTATCAAACCAGAACCGCCCGACAGCACGGGCACGCTTGTCATCATAATCCCCGCCGGACAGCATATTTCCTTCGCAACGGCCATCGCTCCAGTCACACGCCCCCCATTCATCCGTATTAAACACCTTCATCCAATAAAAGACATTTCCATTGGCGCTTTCAAGGGTAAAGTAATTGTCGTTCCAGGTATCACGCCACTTGATTTTATCGGGAAACATGGCGTGCAGCGCATTGGGCGTTCCCGCAGGAACCGTCACATCCGAGAAAACGGCAGTGCTCGAAAGACCGGGGCTGGTGGCATTCCCTTCGGACCCCGACCCGTCCGGGCTAAATCGCACTTCCCCCCATACGGTAGTACGGAAATAGGAAATCCAGGACAATACCTCCAGGTAGCCCCGCACATCGTCATTGCTCCTGTTCGGGCAGCCGATCGGCCCATTGGCGGCCGTGCTGTTAAACCAATAAGCCAGGCGCGACTTGGAAAAATCATCCAATCCCGCAAGCGCTTCCGCGGGCAAAGGGCTGTCGCTGTACAGGATGTCCGCCCCTTCCTCCAACGCCGCCTCAAGCACCGCATTTAGGGCGTTGCCGCTTACCTTCCAGGTTTCTTCAAATTTACAGGACGGAGTAACGTGCTGCACGGCCAATCCATGCAAGGGGGCTGTCATGTCTTCCAAAAGGTGCGAGATACGTCCAAGCAATTGCCAGGCCCCTCCCAGTTGACCGTTGCCGCCAATTTCTTCCGTATACAGATCACCGTTTTCAAAGGCGTTTACCAGGTCGGAATTCCAGATTGACCGTGACCGATCACGGGCCGTACCGAACTGTATCCCAAGAATGTTGAAACCCTTATTCGTCAGGGGATTATAAGCATGTTCCCGCTGCCGTATCGTTTCACCGGTGGCACTGATGAAAACGGAGTCCTCCTGGGCCGCGCCTTCATGCAGCCGGTTCCAGATAACACTGTTCTGATCCAGGGGCGCCCGCAAATCACCTTCCACGGGCAACCCGGCCGCCTGTGCCTTGGCAATCGCGTAATCAATCATGGTCGTGTGGGTATATTCGCCGTGCTTGTCATCAACAGGGGGAAGTTCATAGTCGGCACGTTCAGGCGCCTGCACGGACAACTCCACAGACTCTCCCGCCCACACCAGAAAAGCCCGCGCCCGCTCTCCGATATAATCCCCGCGCAAGGCCAGGCTCTGCACATAGTTCAAGCCTTCAAGACCACATTCCCTCAAAATTGTCTTCACAATCCAAATCGCTGTATGTCGGTCCGCCGTTTCCAGCCCCGCCTTTAGTATATTCAATCTGTCACCGTCGGATTTCTGTTCCCCCGACCTGCGCTGGAGCAGGGCTTGGGCGGCGGCATCACGCACCGCCGAATTCACGTCACCGGCGGCCCTGTCGGCCAGCGCCATTGCGACATCTTCGCCAGCAACCATGGCCAACGCACCGCAGGCATCCTCACGAACTGTAAAGTCGCCGTCTCCAAGGCAGGAAAGTAGAAAAGCCTTGTCCGCCGTACCACCCAGTTCCGCCAGGGCGCGATTGGCGAACAGACGCATACGCACATCCTCATGCTGCGTCAGGAGTGACAAGTCCGCAAGGGCTGCCGTATAGCCGATACGGGCAAGAGCGGCAACGGCAACACGCTGGACACTCAACGGTGTTTCAGGACCATTCAATACCGCAAGAATGGCGGGACCGGCGGAGGCATCGCCAAGTTCCGCGAGCGCGTAGACCGCGCCCTCACGTGCCAGCCAGTGATCCGTTTCTGATGCTGCAAGACACTCCAGTTCCACCCGCGTTTCCAGCCACGGACTGCAACGCAACAATTTGGTCATCATGTGCTTTTCAAACCAGGCGCCAGACTGGAGTTTACCGGTCACAACTGGCAGGGCTTCCTTTTTACGCACGATCACCTTTTGCAGAGCCAACTGCTGATCCTGTCCACCAGTCATGGCTGAAAGTGCATCAACCAACTCACCTATGGGCTGGGATTCCCAGTCAGCCCCATCCGCAAACGCGAAAGAGGCAAGCATAGTTATCAAAAGTGCAAAGGATGTCGCAACACCAGGATTATTGTTTTTGTTCATAACTACCATCTTTACCGGTTATTTTAGGATGCGAATTCACCACACGAAGGCTATCAAGGCTATTTTTACTGTATGCCCCCAACTGCTGGGCAATACAGTCGATCTCGGGATCAAGGAGAGTATTCATGATTTCGCTTTCCTTGGAAACGAATTGGAGTACGCCTGTCCGTTCAACCCCCTCTGCCTCATTAATCAACTGATTGCCGTTTGTCTGCCCCAAACGGGAACCAGTACCTGCCCCACAATTTTATTAATTATACCTGACAAATCATCATCATTGCCAACAGGATCAACATAATGTACAACAAATTTTTACCTCCCCTTGCTTGAACAAAATGTACGGAATTCTAAAATCCTTAAATTGTTTCACTTAAATTTTTATTTGTGTTAACAGTAGATATATTTTATCATTTTTACTATATTAATCATCCAGTAACCAGTATTAAATACACGCCCGATTTTCTTCGATCACTTACACCACGGAGACCGCTGCTAAAAAAACATACTTAACTTAACGAAGGCAATAAGTAACTGGCATCAACTAAACTCGTTTTAGTTGCCCTGCTGGTATCTTATCGGACACTGCTCGTTTTGTAGCGAAAAACAGGGCGCATTTCCCATTTGCCCGAGAGGTGTGGCAAACTTACTGCTGTCAAGCTGCGCGATATACAACGTGCGCGGGAAAAGGGATGCATCTTGTTCCATGACCCATGCACACAAATACCGCCAAGCAATACTCATGTAATAACCAATCGTATAAAGGGGAAAGCGCTCATGCTGAACGCAGAAGAACGGACAGAAATTTTAAAACATGGTCGCCCTGATACAACCTGGGAAGGCGAGCCCAAGCTGGGTGGTATCTACGATGAAGACGAAATAGAGGCCGCCGTTTCCATCATGCGGCGTGCGGCGGACATCCGGCAGGGCTTTGGATTTTCCGGGTACCCCATACCGGAATTTGAGCAAGCCTTCGCGGAATATACGGGCGCCGCCCACGGGGTGGCCGTCAACAGCGCCGGGCCAGGACTCGACATGACGATGAAATACCTGAACCTGGAACCGGGCGATGAGGTCATTGTGCAGGCAATCAACTTTGTCGCGGCGCCACTGGCGGTTATGGGCGCAGGCGGGCAGGTGGTATGGGCGGAAGTGGATTCAAAGACCCTGCAACTCGACCCGGAAGACGTGGAACAGCGCATTACCCCCCGCACGCGGGCCATTTTGCCGGTGCATATGAACGGCCTGGCGGCGCCAATGGACGAATTGCTTGAAATCGCGCGGCGCCATCCCCACCCGGTGCATGGTCCGCTGCCAGTCATTGGTGATGCGGCACGCGCCACAGGAGCGGAATACAAGGGGGGAAAAATTGGACAACATGGCAGCGCCACTGTATTCTCACTGCACACCATGAAAAACATTTGCACCCTGGGCGAGGGCGGCATGATCACCACCAACGATAAACAATTCGCGGACTACTGCCGTTCAACCCGGTTCTACGGATTCCTCACGGACAGTTGGGGCACTTCCAATGTCATGACGACCGTGCAGGCAGCGGTCGGGCTGGTGCAGCTGAAAAAATTGGACGCCTTCGTCGAGGCAAGGCGACGGCTCGCATTGGAACGCCACAAACTGCTGGAAGGCGTGGAGGAACTGGAACTGCCGCTGGAGCCTGCCGACCGGAAACACACCTATTACCTGTATACTGTGCTTGTCAAGAAAGACTGGGCTGGTGAGAAACGGGACAAAATCATCGAAATCATGGCCGATAAATTTAATATCAAGTGCATCATCGCCAATCCGCCCTGTTACCAGGCGCGAAAAGTGCTGCGGGAACACACGGAAGGCCAGACCTTGCCCCGTTCGGACGAAATCGGCGCACGCCTGCTGTGCGTGCCGATTCATCCCGCCATGTTGGATGAGGACAACGCTTATATCTCCGCGGCGCTGATCGAAACGGTGGGTATGGTGAAAACCCTGTAACCGGAAGCATTGAATGAAATGTACAGTAACCGCCTTTAGGTTTGTAAGTACACATGGGTAATCATCAGATAATGCGACAGAAATGCGACATGAAATTTCGTTTTATTCCTTTCCGCAAGCACGACATCGTGGAGATGTGCCTTCAGGACAAGGGCCTCGCCGAGCAGGAGGCGGACTTTCGGTATCTCTGCCGCGTGCTCGCGGCAACCTTTCATTATGAATTTCATCAGATCATCGAAACCCTGAAAAACGCTTACGCACCCTTCGATCCGGACAGCGACACACGTACCCTCGAACATGCAGAGGATGTGAACGAAGAAAAGTTTGTTGCGCTGTTCTGCGGCCTCCTGGAGCAGGCCAACTACGAACGGATCACAAACGACGAAATACAGCAGGCACTGAAGGAATCCTCCCTGTTCAACATCCAGATAAACGTGGACTTCAACACCTTCGAGGAGCATCTGCTATTTTTTCGGGGCCAATCACTCAAGAAAGAAACCACCTCCCGTTGGCTGGGCATGCTTAAAGGCGAGACATCTTTTAGCTGTTATGACCGCGTGGTGGTGTTTATACGTTTTAAGGAAAACGGCGATCCTGCCGGAACCAAAGCATCTTCGTCCCGACCGAGAGCGACCATTCTCAAACTGTTTCAGGATGTGCCTAAGGCCGATATTGAGATTCTTTTCCCGAACACACGCATCAGCATGCGCACGATCGACAAATTATTGATAGGCGTTCCCGCAATGATCAGCGGCGGCGCCGTACTGGCAACCAAGATGAGCACCACGCTGCTGCTTCTTTTTTCCCTGTTTGCTTTTTATGTCGGGCTCAGGAAGGAACAGGTACCGCTTCAAGAGACGGAACTCATAGCCCTCTTCGCTGGATTCACCGCATTGGGCGGCTACTTTTGGAAGCAATTCAACAACTATAAAAACCGCAAGTTGAAATATATGCAGACGCTTATCCAAAGCCTGTATTTTAAAAATCTGGACAACAATGCCGGCGTACTGTACCGCATCGCAAATGACGCGGAAGAAGAAGAATTCAAGGAAGCCCTGCTCGCCTACTATTTTCTGCTGACCTGTAATCGGCCGCAATCGAAAGCCGAAATAGATCAGCGCATTGAAGCCTGGCTCGCCGAACGCTGGCATTGCCCGGTCGATTTTGAAATCGATGACGCCCTGCAGAAGTTGCTTCGCCTGGAACTTGTGCGGAATTCGGACGGTCTCTTCAGCGCTATACCCGTAAAGGCCGCCATAGAAACGCTCGACCGAAACTGGGACGCATTCTTTGCCGCGCCTGAATAAGACACCGCAAGACGTGCACCCATTCCTGACCGTTCATGCACCACCACACCCGGCGCATTGACTTCACGTCCCGTATGCCATGAAATTCCTTGCCTGGATATCCAGTTGTTCCGGGTGAAGATATTTCTCCGCGTAGGTGTCACAGGCGCCCGACCTTAGAAACAGACTGAATACATCCGGATCGATGTGGTTTCGTTCCGCCATGGCTTTCATGATATCAAGCGCTTCGCTCAGCCGTTTCGGCGCCCGGTAGGGACGATCCGGCGCGGTTAGCGCCTCGAAAATGTCCGCAACCGCCATAATCCGCGATTCCAGCGACAATTGTTCCCGGGTAAGACGGCGCGGGTACCCCGAGCCGTCCGGACGTTCGTGGTGTCCACCCGCGATATCGGGCACCCGCCGCAGGTGCTTCGGCCACGGCAGGCTGCTCAGCATAATGATGGTCTGCACAATATGGTCGTTTATTTTAAAGCGTTCTTCCGGCGTCAGGGTTCCCTTGCTTATGGACAGGTTATGCAATTCTCCAAGATTAAAGGCATACTCCGGAATATCAAGCACAAATCCCCAGGGATTTTCGGGGGCCATACGCCTGCCATCCTCCCCGCGCACCAGATGCTCCGGCACATCACGCAAAAGCGTTTCGGGGCCCGATGCGGACGGTGGCCCACCCGCTTGCCTGCGCTGCAGTTCCTGAACCGACAACCCCGCGCTGTCATCCACTGTCCGTGCCCATGTCCGAGCACCGATGCGCCGCAGCCGCGCAATCGCCTCCTCGGAAAGAGACTCCCGACCCTCGTTGCATGCGGCGATAAAGGCAAAATCCTCGTCCAATGCGCGGCATTCCACTTCCAGCGTCCGGCGCAATTCTTTTTCATCGCCCCCACGGGCCACGCCTTCCCAATAACGGATTGTGGCATCGCGCTTAAGCACCTCAAAACGGGTGCGGATTTCATGGAGGCGGTTATACACCGTTTCCAGTTTTGTGGCCTTGTCCACCACGTATTCCGGGGTGGTCACCTTGCCGTAATCATGAAGCCAGCTTGCTATCTGCAGCGCCTCCCAGCCCTCTTCATCAAGCGAAAAATCAGAAAAAGGGCTTGAATCAGAGTCGCAGGCCGCCTCGGCAATCATCTGTGTCAACACGGGAACCCGTTGGCAATGGCCGCCGGTATAGGGGGATTTCGCGTCGATGGTACCGGCCATCAGTTTGATAAACGCATCAAGCAGACTTTTCTGCATTTTCAACAGGCGACGGCTTTCCAGCGAAACGACGGCAAAACCAGAAAAGGCCTCAATAAAAGCAATACGCGCCGGTTCGATAGCCTCATCACCTTTCCCGGGAGAGATGTCAAAGACCAGCGCCAGGGTCCCGGATGAATGACCATCCCTGCCACGCAACGGAATCGCCGCGAGAAAAATCTTGTCTGTCCCCAACAATGATGCCAGCGTGCCTTCGGCGTCTTCCGCATCTCCGTGTCGGCCAGGCGTCAGTGTGGTGGTAACGGTAACGCCCGTTTGAATGGATCGCGCCAACTCCCCGTTCCCATTTCGGGGTACACTGCCCAGGATAACCATCTCCCGGCTACCAGTAACGCCTGCCATTCGTGTACAGGCCGGTTCCAGCGCGGAATCATCATCATTGACAAGATAAAGCGCCGCGGCGTCCGCCCCGCTCATACGCATGGCCTCTTCCGTGATTTGCGACAACACGTTATCAAAACTGCGTTCCGAGGCCACGGATGAAACCAGGTCGAGAAACTTCTGTATGGCATTCTTCATGTTGCCGGTCGACTCCGCCAACTGGCTGATTTCAAGAATCAGAGAGCTGGTGGTTACCGGTCCCGCAAAATCAAAATGACGGATCCGGTCCGTTTCCCGGGTTAGTTTTCTGAGCGGTCGCGCGATCCGGTTTGCCAGCAGCCATGCCAGGGGCAACGCCGCGATAAGGATAAGCGCCGTAACCCAGACGGATTGCCATCGGATATGAACCGCCTCCACAAGCAGTTCCTCTTCCGGTGCGACGACCGCCATAAAAAACGCGACATCATCCGTAACCGCAATACGGCGGACCGATCCCCGCCAGGCACGGTTGCCAAACGGAAAGGACAGTTTCATTTCTGCAGGCAGGAGGCGTTCGGAAAGGGCTGACAGGACAGGGCTGCCCAGCCCATCGAGGGTTGCCATTTCCGGAGAGACGCCTTCGGATTTCAACACAAGCCGATCCACATCGCGATAGGCCAAGGCCCGCCCTTCTTCATCAAACAACACCGTCTCGGCCGAAGGCGATATCCGGTGCCGGGCAAGCGTTTGCGAAAGATGTTCCAGCGTTATGTCCGAGGCCACAACAGCCCTGCCGTCAGGCGATTGACGCCCGACGGTAATACCCACCTTGCCGATAAAATAATACAGGTACGGTTTGGTGGAGACCTCACAAGCGCTTCCAACGACGATTGTATACCACGGCCTAATCCGCGGGTCGTATTCGGTAGGCCCCAGTGAACGCACCGCGATACGGTTCAGATCGGCATCATAATACAACCGTGTTTGAACCCGGTCCCCCTGCTCATTCGCCTCGATATTGTCCACAACCAGCGCGGCATTTTCCGGGGCTTCAAAGCGCTGCCGCATATAAACCTCTTTCAGAGGACGTACAATGAAATAATCACCGTTGGCATATCCCACCTGCAGCGCGGACACATGCGGCTGCGTGGCGAGCGCCTCGCGAAATACGGGGAGCGATGCGGCCCGTTCCTCAAGCGTGGATGCCCGGACGATCCTTTCCTCCAGTGCGAGAAGATTCACGGTGCTGACCACAGGACGGTAGGCTCCCTGAAAATCCAGCTGCAACTCCCGCGAAATCTGGTCGAAAACCCGGTCCGCTGCTGAAAGAATGACACGCGTGTTTTGATGATAATTGAACCATCCCAAGATCGCCCCCACCCCTGTGGTGAGGAAAATGAAGATTACGGCAATGTGCGCATGAAGTGGACGACGCCCCACCCGGGCCAAAATCTTATTCAAGGTCTGTTTCTCCGCGGCGGAGAAAGCGTTTCCCCGCTCTCTTTGTCACCTGCATTCTATTCCATTGATCCTGTGAAAAAACAGCCGCCCGGGACTATTCAAAGCGGAAAAAAATATAAACGGTAGACATAAGCGCTCTGGCCGGCGGATGCGCATTCAGTATCCCATCGCCGCCACAACCAGCATGGCAAGTCCGAGGACGAATTTCGCGAGTACGCCCCCGGCCCGGCCCAAAGCGGCGCCGACACCCGTCCGCACTGATACGTCCGCGGGTTTATTTGCGACAAGAAGCTCATAAAGCACGGCCCCCGCGAAAGCGCCCAGAATGGCGCCCGCCAGCGTGCCAACAACAGGAAACCAGGGGGTTCCCATCACAGCGCCGGTAATGCACCCCGCCAACGAAGCAAGCGCGGCCCCGCGGCTCCCTCCGAAACGGGCCGCGCCATAACCGGCGGCCAGAAATTCAAGCACTTCGCCCATAGTGGCCAAAAGAAGCAGAATCCCGAGCGTCCAGATACCAAAGTGCTGAAAACGCAGAACAACCCATGCCACCGCAACCACAACAAGGATCACCCAATTCCCGAACAAACCGACAAGATCCAATGCCAATCCAATCAAAATTCCCACTCCGAAAAGCATCCATCCCAAGATACTTAACACAAGCGTCATCTTCTTCCTCCAGAAAATATCAGGCGATACTGGTTCCGGCTTACCATAAAAGAAACCTGCCACACCAAAGAATACTATAAAAACAAATCCGATAAAACAGACCGTTAATTATGAATGACGCATTCTTGACCCGGCACGCTCCGTTGCCCCTCGTAGCGCGTTTAACCTCATAGCTATCACGATAATAGCATCAAACCGACGCGGGCGCCAAGTTGTTCCGTCCGTGTGTACGCCATTGATTTCCCTCCTCTCATTCTCGTTCTTGCGGTGTAGTCCAAGTGTTTCCTCAAATTTTGATAATCTGGTACAATAAAGATGTGATAAAAAGGCGAACAGGCGCCGTTGTCCTGTGGCGTAAAGAGTAACATCAGGTTTGGTGACTGGCGAAGGATTGAGAAATGAAAGAACTGCGAAGGTATCCTCGTTATTCTATCAGCGGGACTATCATGGCTGCCTTCAGAAAAATCATTCAACGCGGCTCCCAGGAAGGGGATGCGATACGCGCTAGCGTGATGGACCTGAGCCGTAACGGGGCCGGAATGCGTGTTGTGGTACTTACCTCCCAGCCCTACAGGGCTGGTGATACGATTCACGTTGAGATTGAACTGTCCGACACATCCACGATAGATTCTGTGGCCGAAGTAAAATGGACCAAGCCCCTGCCCGAAGATGTTGGTTATTATTTAGGAGTGGAATTCCTAAAAATAAGCGATAAGGAGAAGGACCGGCTAAATCAGTTTCTTGCCGAGTTAGGAAAAGAAGCATCCGGCGACTGTTAGTTTCGGTCGTGCGACCGTGACGAACGCGCTATGTATGTAAAAATATAAATCTGCTTCCATCTTGAATCGCGGCACTTACATCACGCGAGCGCAACATTTGGACTGCATCGGCAAATGAAGCCGATTCCAAGGCGGACACAACAACGATGAAATTTCGTTTAATCGCGTTTCTTGGGGTATTCGGGTTTACACTCATCGCCGCCATCATCGGGAACCTACTCGAAACGAATGGCATCCTGACCCGCGGGATGTTGGGCGAGGATACCCTCACCGCAGTGAAGGTTTTCTTTTTCGCTTTATTCTGTCTCCTATGCATGACCCTGATGCCGCTTGTCCTGCGCGTTTTTATCGCGGGACAAAGCGCCATAGGGAATGGAGACTTTTACGTTATCCGATGGCTGCAAAGATATGAAATCCAACTTGTCCTTGTATTAGAATGCCTTTTCCTGGCCGGACTCGTCCTCATATTCCTTCTTGAAAGGCGGACATTCCATTTAATCTTTCAATCCAGATTGCACTGAATTTTCCAACGACCGCGCCGGCGAATAGCCCGTAACATGGCGCCGGGGCTTTCCACAATCACAGGCATTATCAGACCCTTGTTAAACATGAAAAAAACGCCGTATTCAAGATTCATCAGCGAAGGACTTATCCTGCGCGACCACCTTGCCATTGACCGGACACTGCTGGCGAATGAACGGACGCTCCTGGCCTATCTGCGTTCCGGAGTGGCCATGGTGATGGCCGGGTTCACCATCATAAACTTCGCCCATGAGATATGGTTCTGGGCAATCGGAGTCGCCTGCCTTCCAATCGGAATCCTGGTGAGCATAATCGGCATCAACCGATACAGGCGAATGAACAGAGCGATTTTACGCCTCCATAAAGCCTCGTCCGCCGACCCGATCAAAGCCCCCGGGAATTCTGAATCATAATACCGTTCCAGTTAAGAAGCCGCCTTGCACACGATTTTCTTAGAATAGCACCCTGCACCCCGGCCCAACAGTCCGTCTCCGAATGATCCTAAAAAACGCAGTAGCCCCCTGTTTCGGGGCATTTTTGGCCTCGAATCTGTCAAGAATATTGTGCTTATGACGGCTGCTTAGGGCAGCATCGGCATGGGTGGTGCGTGTCCGCGGTT
>Ga0123335_1007888_pt1 | contig 11680 bp, 8 predicted proteins | sample BiotimSIPDNA_2_FD_89707 | JGI IMG/M metagenome (GOLD analysis project Ga0123335, IMG submission 89707) | Anaerobic biogas reactor microbial communites from Washington, USA - Biogas_R2 time_0 SIP DNA | ecosystem: Engineered > Bioreactor > Anaerobic > Unclassified | place: Washington, USA... | reverse complement strand
TGGAGTAATATCTGCTCCTAATGTTAATAGCGTGGCTCCATCAGGAAAGGTCAAATTGGAGCCTTCTTGAAGTACTAGGAGCGATTTCAAATTTCCATTCGCTCTAAGAAAATATGATCCGTATTTTAGCACTCCAGGTATAAATAGAAATAAGAATATAAAAAATGAAAACCGGGCAGCGATGCCCGGTTTTTTATTAATAGAGTCGAGTAGAAAAATTTTGCTTTTTGGAAGTTGAATTAATTACGGGCTTTAGCATCCGTGTAATCTCCAAAAATGGTAATCATTTTATGATTTGGGAGATTTCTAGCAAGAAGGGTCACCTGTTCTTCGAGATACCTTGCTATGACTTCAGCTTGATCCTTTATTGGTTCATCCGGATTATACTGTATAGGTTTTCCAAAGTGAGTTTCTTTTAGAGTTTCTGCACAATACAAGGGATAGAATTTAATTTTTTGTCCAGTAAGCTTATAGAAATTATAGGCGATATAAACAAACCCTGTCGCAAATTTACATACCACCTCATTGAGTCTGTTCTCAATTACTTCGGGATATACTGCGACATTAACATTGTGCATTAAAGTGTTGGAACTAGCCTTAAAAGTTTTAGCAACGCCCATGTCCCTGTAAACTGGGATACAATTGAGTTTTTTCCGGTAGTACCACGAAATAATCGGGATGCCTGCCGGGAGAAGAACCTTTAAGAATCTTTCCCCTTTTAAGTCTTTAATAACCTTATTTTTGAATAATTCATAGCAAGATTTCTTTTCAATAAGTCGTGCATCGCTCCAGGTTCTTACTTTACCAGGGTACTTATATTGAATTGCTAGTGGCCCCCGAAATCTGGTGTGATTGCCAACAAAAATGGCTGGTTCGCTAGGAATCTCGTCATGAAAAACGAAGTTCATTTTCGGAACAACCATTCTGCCTAATATGAAATTGACTATTTTTGAGGAAAAGCCTTTGCGCTCGTGTGTAAAATTTTCACTTATCGGAGCTTCTACTTTATTTTTCAAATTGAGCCTCTATACTATACGGAATGTAATATAATAAGATTATCACAATAATTATTATAACTTATCAACTATACGTAGTATAACATAATAACTTTAACACATTATGTATTATAACTTATGTAAGTTTATCACAATAGATAGTGTAAATCAATATTATTTTTTTCACGAAAGTAGCATAAATGTAATATTTTTCCGAAGGCATTCTCTTTTGAACAGAAAAGTTTTTAGGAAGAGAAAAAATACATGATTTTGAAAAACAATAATTGAGATATAGAGTTCTAAGATCGTTTTTGGAATCCGTATGTATTTTGTAATCCCCATAAACTGTAATTATTTTGTTTTGGGAAAAATTGAAATATAGAGTTCTAAGATCGTTTTGGAGAATCAGCGTGTATTTTGTAATCCCCATAAACTGTAATTATTTTATGTGGAGGAAGGGATCTTGCTAGTTCGGTAATACTATTTTCTAAATATTCCGTAATTGAAAGGGATTGTTCTTTCATCGAGAGTTCAGGGTTATACGCAATGGGTTTTCCAAAATGAATTTGTCGTAATGTTTGAGCAATATATACTGGATAATACTGCAATATTTTTCCTGTCTTACGAAAATAGTAGAAACCAAGATAAGAGAATCCAGTAGCAAAATCACTTATCACTTCGTTCTTGACTGTTTCTTTTATTTCGGGGTAAATAGCTACATTAACGCCATTGATCAATGTTTCGACTGAATTATTAAATGTTTTAATTACACTCATGTCATGATAAACGGGGATGCAATTCAACTGTTTTTTATAGTACCAATTGACAATGGGAATACCTATGGGCAAAAGAAGTCTAAATAACTTCTCTCCGCGGATATTTTTTATTATATTGTTCTTGAATTGATCATAACAAGATTTTCTCTCAATAAGCTTTGAATTGCTCCAGGTTCTAATGTCTCCGGGATAAAGATACTGAAGAGCAAGAGGTCCTTTTGCTCGTGTGTGATTGCATATAAATACAGAGGGATTTTCAGGTTTCCCATGATGGAAAATGAACTCTGTTTTGCCTACTACAATTCTTTTCATGAAAAAATTAATGAATCGTGCCAGCAATCCACTCTTAAGATGGGTATATTTTGTTGGGTTTGGGGTGTTAATATTACTATTTTCCATTAAATAATCTCCCAATAGACAATTAAGTCTATCACGGCAAAAGACAATTGACAAACCAAAACCATTCCTCTTAGCGAAAATTGACAAACCAAAACCATTACTCTAAGGGAAAATTGACAAACTAAAACTATTCCTCTAAGCGAAGATTGACAAACCGAAAGCATTTCTCGTAGAGATAATTGGCAAAACGAAACTATTTCTCGTAGAGAAAAGGACTCATAGAGAGCCCTTTTCAAAGAGAGGAAATATAAAGGTTTAAACTGATATTGTATTAATTTACGCTATAAAGTATTTCGCTGTAGGATGGGAATGGCCAGTACTTTTTAGGCATTATAGTTTCGATTTCATCCACAATACTTCTTAACATTTGCATGGACATAAAAACTTTTTCTCTATAGTGAATTGTATTTTCTTGGGCATCGGTTACAGACTTTGCATCCAATACATCTCTTTCAAGACTTTCCATTCTGTTGATAAGGGAAGAAGCAAGAGCATCAAGTTTTGTTAATAAATATCTTTCTAAAGATTGAGGATTGTCATTTCCAATTTTTTGTTTTTTCTCCAAAATTTCAGTTAAATCTTTTACATACAATACTATTGCAGGAAGTATTTCCTTTTTGACCATATCAAGAACGGTAAGTGCTTCAATGTGAATGACCTTGCTATAGTTTTCAAAAAGAATTTCCTGCCGGGAATGCATTTCTTGAGGAGTAAATATACCGTGTTCAGCGAATAATTGAAGGTTCTTTTTTGCTGTAAAATACGGAAGAGCTTCTACTGTAGACTTAAGATTTAACAGTCCACGACGTTTTGATTCATCATTAACCCATTCATCACTGTAATTGTTTCCGTTGAAAATTATTCTTTTATGTTCCCTAAGAGCTTTTCGAATTAATGTGTTTAGGGTTTCTTGGAAGTCATCGGCATTTTCAAGTAAGTCGGCAAATTGCTTTAATTCCTCAGCTACAATTGTGTTTAAAACTGTGTTAGTGTCCGCAACGCTTTGGCTTGACCCAACCATTCTGAATTCAAATTTATTACCAGTAAAGGCAAACGGACTGGTTCTGTTCCTGTCCGTAGTATCTCTCGGGAAATGGGGAAGTACGTCGACCCCGATTTCAAGGGGCATGATGCACTTCTTTGTGTATTTTGTTCCGCATTCTAGAGCTTCTAAAATCGCGGTCAATTGTTCTCCAAGAAACATAGAGACTATAGCGGGTGGGGCCTCATTAGCGCCCAAGCGATGATCGTTTCCAGCACTGGCAACCGATATTCTCAAAAGATCCTGATACTCATCTACAGCCTTAATAATTGCGGTTAAAAAGAGTAAGAACTGAGCATTCTCTTCTGGGGTATCTCCAGGTTCAAGAAGATTAGTCCCGGCATTTGTGGAGAGTGACCAGTTATTGTGCTTTCCGCTTCCGTTTATACCTGTAAATGGTTTTTCATGAAGTAAACAAGCCAGGTTGTGTTTAATTGCTAAGGTTTTCATGCATTCCATAGTTATTTGGTTATGATCGGTCGCAGTGTTAGTTGTAGAGAAAATGGGTGCAAGCTCATGCTGAGAGGGTGCAACCTCATTGTGCTTGGTCTTTGCATATACTCCTAATTTCCAAAGTTGTTCATCGAGCTCTGCCATGTAAGCATATACACGTGGTTTAATTGCTCCAAAATAGTGATCCTCAAGTTCTTGACCTTTAGGGGGTCTTGCGCCAAGAAGAGTTCTTCCGCAGAACACTAAATCAGGTCTTTTATCATACATTTCTCGGTCTATTAAAAAATACTCTTGCTCCACTCCAACAGTTGTAATTACTCTTGTTGCAGGGTTGTTAAATAGCTTAAGTATTCTTAGAGCCTGTTTGTTGATTACCTGCATAGAACGAAGAAGAGGGGTCTTCTTGTCGAGGATTTCTCCCGAGTAAGAACAAAATACTGTAGGTATATATAGGGTTGTTCCCTTAATGAAGGCGAAAGATGTTGGATCCCATGCAGTGTATCCTCTTGCTTCAAAAGTAGCTCTTAACCCTCCGGAAGGAAAACTTGAGGCATCTGGTTCTCCCTTTATCAGTTCTCTTCCAGAAAACTCCATGATTACCCCACCGTTCTTTGTCTTTGATATAAAACTTTCGTGTTTTTCGGCGGTAATTCCGGTCATAGGTTGAAACCAGTGGGTGAAATGGGTTGCTCCATGTTCAACTGCCCAGTCTTTCATTGCATTAGCTACTGTTTCAGCTATTTCCTTTGTAAGGTGTGTTGCATCTTCAATAGTAGTTCTTAATACTTTGTATGTTTCTTTAGGCAATCTTTCTTGCATAACCCTATCATTGAAAACCATACTTCCAAAAATTTCGCTTACATTTTTCATTTTTTCCTCCTAAAAGAAAAAGCGCCGCAGAAATGAATCTGCAGCGCCTTTGCTTACGATTAGTATATTCCAGTGTGTTTTTTTGTGTCAACGATTTCAGAAAAGAAAAATGATAATTAGAAAAAATGTTTAAAACATTAGAGGGATGATTGAGGAAAAATAGAAATGAAGTATTAGTTAGAAAGTGGTAAACAGTATCCAATTTTTGATTAAAAGGGGGGATGAAGGAAAAAGGGAGAGGAAAATGTTTTTACGATAAAAATACCGGCTTTTTGGCTTTTCTCATTCAAAGATTATTGTATCTTGCTCAAAAATGATAAAATATAAATAAATATATAAAGCTTAAAATTTGCGAAAGGGCAAGATATAAAGGAGAATTGTTATGAACAATTACACAATTGAAGAAGTAACCCAGTACATAAAAGAGAATGATGTAAAGTTTATTCGGCTGGCATTTTGCGATATCTTTGGAAATATGAAAAATGTTTCGATTATGCCCTCTGAATTGGATAGAGCATTCAAAAGTGGAATACCGTTTGATGCTTCTGCAGTAAGAGGGTTTATGGATGTTGAGGATTCGGATTTATTTCTCTTCCCCGATCCCACCACCCTACAGATTTTACCATGGAGGCCTTCACAAGGAAGAGTCGCAAGATTTTTTTGTGATATAAAAATGCCAGATGGTGCTCCTTTTGGGGGCAATGGAAGGGAGATATTAAGAAGGGCAATTGAGAAAGCAAAGTTATTGGGTTATACCGTAAAAATAGGAACTGAATGTGAATTTTACTTATTCGAATTGGATGAGAATGGTAAGCCTACCAGGAATACTCATGATAAAGCGGGTTACTTTGATATTGCACCCCTTGATAAGGGAGAAACTGTAAGGCGGGAGATATGCCTTACGTTAGAGGAGATGGATATGATGCCCGAAATGTCCCATCATGAACAAGGAAAGGGGCAACATGAAGTGGACTTTAGATACAGCGAGGCACTGACTGCTGCAGATAACCTGGTGAACTTTAAGTCAGTTGTTAAAAATATTGCGGCTAGAAATGGTCTTTATGCAAGTTTTATGCCTAAACCAATACTAGAGGATAGCGGAAGTGGCCTTCACATTAATATGTCTTTGTTTAAGGATGGTGTGAATGTTTTTGATCTGTCAAAAAGCAATCTGAAAAATGAATCTGGATGTTTTGTGGCTGGCATAATTGCTCACATAAAGGAGATGTCAGCTTTTACAAATCCCCTTACAAACTCGTATGCAAGACTTGGCGAGTTTTCTGCCCCGAAGTATATAACATGGTCTCATGGTAACCGTTCTCAGCTTATTAGGATCCCTGCATCATATGGAGAGTTCAAGAGAATGGAATTGAGAAATCCCGACCCTTCTTGTTCTCCTTATCTTACTTTTGCATTATTAATCCACGCGGGGATAGATGGTATTACAACTGGGAAGGTGCTTTCAGAACCCACAAATTGTAATCTATTCAAGGCAGATAAAAAGCTACTTAATACTCTGCCTAAAATGCCAGATAACTTAGGAGAGGCAATAATAGTCGCTAGAGCTAGCACGTTTATTCCCGAAGTAATTCCAAGGGATACATTTGATAGATATCTTGCGGAAAAGGAAATAGAGTGGCAGGAGTATTTAGATTCGAAGGATAAGGAATATTTTGAAATTGAAAAATATTTTGAAAGAGTATAGGGCGACTAATCAAAAGATTTTCTAAAAGTTAGTAATCTAAAATATAACAAAAAATATAAATATATCACTTATTGGATTAATAAATGCAAAGAGCACTGATAGTAACAAGCATACAGAAAGATATAGAGGAACTAAGCCGTATTCTAGCAGAATGCGGAATTAATGAGTATGCTTATTCGGCAAGTGGAAGCGAGGCAAGAAGGATGCTTCTTGAAAGCGATTATGAAATCGTGTTGATTAACAGTCCGCTTACCGATGAATTTGGAAATGCTCTTGCTGTAAAAGCTACCGAGTCAAATGCGGGGATTATTTTTCTAGTGAGATCAGAGATTGCGGAGCAAGTATCTCAGAAGCTTGAAGTTGACGGAATATATGTTGTGGGAAAACCAGTTAACAAGCCGTTGTTTTATCAAGCAGTGAGAATGGCAGTAGCAACTAATCGTAGAATAGTCGGAATACGACAGGAAAATGTTGAGTTAAAAACAAAAATTGAAGCAATTAGAACGGTAGATCGTGCAAAATGCATTTTGATTCAATATTTATCAATGACTGAGGTCGAAGCCCATAAGTTTATTGAACGACAGGCAATGGATATGAGGATTACAAGGAAAGAAGTTGCAGAAGGGATAATAAGAACTTACGAGACAAATTAATGCTAAATAGAAATTTAGATATCCACTCACTCATAAGCACTGATATATCTTGATTTGATGCGTCGTTTTTATCTGAATCGAGCAATAAGCTTATCTCATTTTCAAATATTGGTCTCTTTCCTTCCCGACTGAAACATAATTGATCTTACATCCAAGCTCTTTTTCGAGGAATAAAAGGTAAGACTGAGCAGCCTCAGGGAGATCAGAAAACTTTCTAATATCCGAAATATCTTGAGACCATCCCTCCAAGTATTCAATATGAGGCTGACATTTGTTGAGAAGGGAAGGATAGGGGAAATCAGAGATAAGTTTGCCTTCTAGTTCATATTGCGTGCAGACGGGTATTTGCTTAAAACAGGAGAGTATATCGAGTTTGGTTATCGCAATTTCAGTTGCGCCCTGAACAAGGATACCATACTTTGTTGCTGGAATATCGATAGCCCCAACCCTTCTTGGCCGTCCTGTTGCTGCCCCATATTCTCCTCCGGCCTCTCTAAGTAGATTTCCATCTTCTCCAAACATTTCAGAAACAAAAGGGCCTTCTCCAACGCAGGACGAATATGCTTTAACTATTCCAATAACTGAAATAGGGGTTAATTCGGGAACTCCAGAGCCTATTCCAGCGTAAGAAGCAAGGGTAGTGGAAGAAGTTGTATAAGGAAGAATTCCGTAGTCAACATCTCTCAGCGCTCCAAGTTGAGCCTCAAAAAGGATGGACTTTCCTTCCTTTTCTGCTTTTCTGAGAATATCCCCTGTATTTGTCACAAATGGAGATAGTATCATTGAGTATTTTTTTAACCACTCCAGGATGGAAGACAGTTCAATCTTCTCCCCGTAAGCAGAAAAAAGAAGGTTTTTCCACTCAACGAGGTCAGATACTTTTGTCTTTAACTGATCATCATACAAAAGATCCCCCATTTTCAAGGTTTTCTTCATGTATTTGTCCCCGTAGACTGGGCCAATACCTCTTCTTGTGGAACCAAACTTTTTACCCTTCAGTCGGTCTTCTTCGAGGCAATCTTGCATTACATGATATGGTAAGCAAATAGTAGCACGGTCACTTATTTTAAGATTATCTGGGGTTATCGAGACTCCTTTTTCTTTCAGCCTTTCGATTTCTTCCGTAAGGTGCTTCAAATCGATAACCATCCCGGGACCCATTATATTTATCGTACTATCCCTTAAAATTCCTGAGGGCAACAAGTTAAGGATAAATTTCCCTTTCTCATTGACCACAGTATGCCCAGCATTATTTCCCCCTTGATATCTGACAACGATATCATATGACTCGGCTAGTAGATCGACCATTCGGCCTTTCCCTTCATCCCCCCAGTTAATTCCAACTACAGCAGTTCTCATCTTACTCTCCTTATATTTGATATAATTATCGCCTAATATTTAATTGTAAATACCGTCCAGGGCAAATTTTTCTAGCATTAATACTATTAAACAAATAAAAGGAAGACTTTAGCCAGTCCAAGGTCTTCAATTATTCGTAATTCAATTAAGAAAACGGGTCTCCACGTAGTCTACGTACTCTTCTGTTTGAGAAGGGGAACAACCAATATATTTCGATGGGTCTAAGATTTCAGTATATTCTTTTATGTACTTACTAAAGTATTTGTCACTGGTTATTCTTTCCAGAAAATCGTTTGACCCTCCATTCTCTTTAACATTAAGAGCTGCATCCATTGAGTGTTTTCTGATGATTTCGTGAGCGGTTTGTCTATCAGCACCATTCTTGACAGCAGCCATGAGTAGGTTCTCGCTTGCTATAAAAGGGAGCTCTTCATTGACATAATTAGCTATTATTTTAGGATAAACAACGATTCCGGCAGTGATTTTTTCCATAATTTTGAGAATGGAATCTGCAGCTAAAAATGCTTGAGAATTAACAATTCTTCTGTTGGCGGAATCATCAAGAGTTCTTTCAAACCACTGTGAAGAAGCAGTTATTGCAGAGTTTACCGGGAGGGAAATAAGATACCTTGAAATCGCACATATTCTTTCAGACATCATGGGGTTTCTTTTGTAAGCCATAGCAGAGCTTCCTACTTGATTTTTCCCAAATGGTTCCTCCCATTCTTTTCTTGATTGCATAAGCCGCATGTCAGTTGCGAACTTGGAGGCACTTTGCGCAATCCCAGAAAGCGCCGAAAGTACAAAATAATCAAATTTCCGAGTATAAGTTTGAGAAGTGATTGGAAATACTTTTTCAAAACCCATTTTTTTTGCGACAAGAGAATCCAATTCTTTAACCTTTTTCAAATCTCCATCAAATAAGGAGAGAAAACTTGCTTGGGTTCCGGTTGTACCTTTTGCTCCACGTAGTTTAAATTTCTCGTTTAAAGACAGTAAATTTTCCAGGTCAAGAGTTAGGTCTTGAATATATAAGGTTGCTCTTTTTCCAACAGTAGTTAACTGTGCCGCCTGCCCGTGGGTAAGTCCGAGACAGGGTAAGTTTTTATACTCCTTAGCAAAAATACATAAGTTTTTTATAACTATTTTAATTTTTTCGATAATAATAGTTAGGGCTTCATGCATTTGAATTAGTTCAGAATTATCCGTAACAAAACAGCTGGTTGCTCCAAGATGAATAATCGGACGGGCCGTAGGGCAACAATCCCCAAAAGCATGAATATGAGCCATTACATCATGTCTTAGTTCATCCTCATATTTTTTTGCACGTTCGAAATCAATGTTTTCTAAGTTAGCCTGCATTTCATTAATTTGAGTATCAGATATTTCCAGACCTAATTCCTTTTCTGATTGGGCAAGGGCAAGCCATAATCTACGCCATAGCCCGATCCTATGTTGTTCAGAAAAAATATCCATCATCTCAGGACTTGCATATCTGGAAGAAAAAGGATTTTCATAAATATTTGACATCATTACCCCCTGTACAAATTGAAAAATACTACCCGTTTATTATATTCTCAGGTGACATTTCTGTCAATTTTACAGCATGTACGGACGCGATACAGTAAATAAAAAAGGCGCACGGAAAATATCCGAAGCGCCTTTGCTTTCTATATATTTATATTAACATTTAGAAAAAATGCGGTCAATTATATGACAAAGAATAATAATTATAAATAAAAAAAATATGGATTTTTTCACTATGTTTTCCAAAAATAGTTTTTTTGTTTTTACATAAAATTCTTACTATTGGTAAATCAACTATCATTGACAAAGATATATATATTGATATAAAATTATCTAGAACAAGGGCGTTCAGCGACCGGTATATCGGTCGGTTGAGCGTCCTTTTTTTATTGGAAAAAAATATAAAGCAATAGTATAAATAGAATCACTAAAAGTTGAATCAGTAATGAAAGACTAAAAAGCAATAGTAGAAATAGAATCAATAAAAGTTGAACCAGTAATGAAAGACTAGAAACCAATAGTAGAAATAGAATAACAAGAAGGATGAATCAGAAATGAAAGAATTGTACTTGGTGCTTGCGGATGGAAAAATTTACAAAGGTTTTTCCTGTGGGGCGGAAGGAGAGGTTATAGGCGAAGTTGTGTTTAATACTTCTATGACCGGATATCTTGAATCTCTATCCGACCCTAGTTATACTGGCCAGATATTAGTCCAGAGTTTTCCGCTGATAGGAAACTATGGCGTAATAGGAACTGACCTGGAAAGTGGCAAAGTACATGTGTCCGGATATGTGGTAAAAGAAATATGCGAAGAGCCATCCAATTTTAGATCAGAGGGTGGTTTATCAGATTTCCTAAAAAAATATAATATTCCAGCAATATGTGGTATAGACACCAGATCTCTAGTAAAAAGGCTCCGAGAATATGGTGTAATAAACGGAATAATTACAAGTGATCCTGCTTCTATTGATCTTCAGAAAGTAAAAGAATATTCAATTAATGAGCCTGTTAAAGCCGTCTCTTTAAAGAAAAATGTGAAATATTATAGGCGTAATCATCATATTGCTTTGATTGATTTCGGATATAAAAAAAGTATACTAGATAACCTTACAAAACGAGATTGTTCAGTTACGGTTTTCCCTTATGATTTTTCTGCGAATGAGATACTTGAGGAGGGGTTCGAGGGAGTCGTTTTATCGAACGGACCTGGAGATCCAAAGGATAATACAACTGCTATCGGGAATATTAAGAAGCTAATGAATTCAGATATACCGCTGTTTGGTATTTGCCTTGGGCATCAGCTTATGGCACTAGCCGCTGGAGGGGACACTAATAAACTTAGGTATGGGCACAGAGGAGCAAACCAGCCGGTAAGAAATGAAAAGGATGGCAGAATCTATATTACAAGTCAGAATCACGGATATGCAGTATCTAATGAGAAATTGCCCCCTGGTTCATCCGTTCTTTTTTCTAACTTGAATGATGGAACAGTTGAGGGACTGGAATATGATTCAATGACAAGGTTTTCTGTTCAGTTTCACCCAGAGGCCTCGGGAGGCCCTCACGACACAGAGTTTCTTTTCGATGATTTTGTAAATATTTTGACGCCTCGGGCAGAGTGTCATGAACAAGAGTATGTGTCAAAAGACAAATAGAAGTATTGAAACTCAGAATAATAATGGGATCTCAGATTCAAAAAAATAGATAAAACTAAAAGAGAGAAGGAAATAAATATGCCGCTAAACAAAGAAATAAAAAAAGTACTAGTTATAGGTTCAGGCCCTATAGTTATAGGGCAGGCGGCAGAGTTTGATTATGCTGGAACACAAGCATGCAGAGCTCTGAAGGAAGATGGGATCGAAATAGTCCTGGTTAATTCAAATCCTGCGACAATAATGACT
>Ga0123335_1007887_pt1 | contig 11680 bp, 10 predicted proteins | sample BiotimSIPDNA_2_FD_89707 | JGI IMG/M metagenome (GOLD analysis project Ga0123335, IMG submission 89707) | Anaerobic biogas reactor microbial communites from Washington, USA - Biogas_R2 time_0 SIP DNA | ecosystem: Engineered > Bioreactor > Anaerobic > Unclassified | place: Washington, USA... | reverse complement strand
GGTGCATTGATCTCGGCAACTATTGTGCTGCTGGCAGGCACGGCCCTCAGTCAGGTGATGGTGATTGCGGTGGCGATGCTGTTATCCTGGGCCGCCTACAAGGCAATCTCCAAAAATTCAACACCCGCCAATCCATTACCTGCGGACGCCCCCGATCCAACCCACGGGACGCGGGCCTCCTGGCTCTGGCTCGCGCTCTTCGCAGTGGGGATGGGCGCATTCATGCTGCTCGACGCCACATCCTCCAGTCGCTGGATTTCCATGGGAAATGAGTTCTACCGGACCGGGTCGCTGGTTTTCGGAGGAGGGCATGTTGTGCTCCCGCTACTCGAAACCGCAACTGTGGGGCGGGGCTGGCTTGATCAGGATACCTTTTTGGCCGGATATGGCGCCGCCCAGGCACTTCCGGGCCCACTCTTCACGTTCGCCGCCTACCTCGGGTCAATGGTTCAACCCAATGGACCCGGGTGGTTGGCAGGCCTATTCTGTCTGCTGGCCATCCTGACCCCATCCTTTTTGCTGGTGCTTGGCGCCATGCCTCACTGGCAGAAGTTACGTTTGAGACCCGATGCCCAAGCCGCCCTGACAGGTGCTAACGTTGCAGTGGTGGGTATTCTCCTCGCAGCTCTCATCCATCCGGTCTTCTCTTCGGCCGTGTCCGACGTAAAGACACTGATTTTCGCCAGCGCAGCCTACGTGCTCCTTCAGTTTGGCAAGTGTCCGGCGATCGTTCTGGTGGGAATGTGCGCAGGAGCCGGAGGTTTTCTTCTTTAGTTACCTGGGACAGATCATTTCCCGCCACTCAGAAATCACACTCGAATCCGACCGGCTTCTTAAAACAGTTACGGGTCCCGCCCGATGCGTTCCTTCCGCAATCGCCTTTGATAAGGCCACTTGAGTTCGATTTCGTCTATCGGGATGATGTAAAACGCTCCACTATGCGAAAAGCAGGTGAAAACCGGTCAAGAAAGCGCTGCTCATGCCGATTATTAGGGCAGCATGAATCCCATCTCATCCACAGCATTTGCCCGCTCCGGCATCGAAATCCCCCTCTCGGGGATGCGAAAGGCCACGGAGCAAATGAATTCCGCGGCGATCCGCATCGCCGGGGGTGAGATTGATGCGAAGAACTTTGTCGAGATGCTTGGAGCCCGATACATGTTCGAGGCCAACGCAAAAGTGATCAAGGTGATGAATGAAAACCTTGGCACCCTCCTCGACACCGTCGCCTGAACGTGCTTTGCGAGGCACTTCAGCAATTCACGACGTTAATGCATACAGGGAGGCGGTTTTCTACCAATGCCCAGTTCTTCCTCTCTGCATTGTCTAGGATTGAATTCATCTGCGGGTACGCTAGCATGTTGAATTTACATCATGAATATTCGGGCAAGAGATCGGGTGGACACCACTCCCATTTATCAGGCAGGGCTTCCCATCGAGCTGGTGGCGAGAGAACGGGGACTCGATCCTTCACGTATCGTGAAGCTCGCATCCAATGAGAATCCGCTGGGTCCATCTCCGAAAGCAGTAGAGGCCATCGTCAGGGAAGCCCCGCATGTTCATCTCTATCCTGACGGGGGCGCATGGGATCTCACCGGCAAGCTGGCCGCCATACATGGACTGACGAGGGACCATTTCATTATTGGAAACGGGTCCAACGAAATCATTGAGTTTCTCGGACAGGCACTGCTTGAGCCGGGAACAAATGTCGTGATGGGAGAGTTTCCTTTCGCGGTGTATCCCTTGGTCACCTACCACTTCGGTGCGGACGCCAGAAAGGTCGCGATGCCTGGCCTCAAGCATGATACCGAGGCCATGCTTGCGGCAATTGACGCCAACACGCGAATGGTGTGCCTTGCGAGTCCGAACAACCCAACGCCACTTCACAACAGCCCGGACGAGATCCGCGCGATGATAGCGGCGATTCCGGATCATGTGGTTCTTTGTCTGGACGCAGCCTACACAGAGTATCTGGATGAACAACCGGATCTGGTTCCAGAGATTCTTCAGAACCGTCCTGTGATTGTTTTGCGCACTTTTTCCAAAGTGTATGGGCTCGCCGGTCTCAGGGTAGGATACGGCATGGGTAGCCCCGCACTGATCAGCCTGCTGCAACGCACCCGCCAACCGTTCAATGTGAGCACACTCGCCCAAAAGGCAGCTCTGGCAGCTCTGGATGACCACGCCTTCGTGGAACGCAGTATCAATCTCAACCGTGCAGGGCTTGCCCAAGTAAAAGAGGGTCTTGTGAAGCTTGGACTGGATGCGGTTTTCGGCCAGACCAATTTTTACCTCGTCAAGGTTTCGGATCCGGCAAAAACCTGTGATGCGCTCCTCAACCAAGGTGTGATTGTGCGCTCAGTGGCTCCGTCCGGACTGAAGGGAATGATACGCGTCAGCGTGGGAACCCGGGAGGAAAACCAGCGATTCCTGGATACTTTGCCAACCTGCATCTGAGCAAACGATGAGACTATCCACAGCGAGTATCTCCGAATGCGGGTTCCACAGGAACGTTAACTCCGGTTTCCGATTACCCGGCAACCCGTCTTCATCCCTGTGAACGCTCCCGACAATCTTGCCAAACTATTGGTAGTGGTCTGGGCGACGGGAAGCTTTATGCTTTTCCTGCTTAACGGCACACGGGCTGCGCTGATTGACATGCGATACCGCTCGATGCGGGCCCCCATCGACGAGGAACGGCAGCGCTGGAACACGCTTATCCAATGGGTGAGGAGCTCCCATCCCCACCATAGACTGTTCAGGCTGCTCCATCCGGTTTTCGCGTTGGTGAACTCGGCCGCATTCGGTTGGATCGTCGCGTTCCTTTTCGTCCGGTGGGGTTTCAACAACTCGATCACGTGGTTCTCCGGATTGCTCACTTTCATCCTCGCGATGGCCGGTCTTGCGCTGCACCTATGGATGTTGGAACTCCTGCCCCGCACACTGGCCGTTCGCTTCCCTGCTCCTTTCCTGTTCCTCTCGCAAGCCTTGATGCCCATGGCCGCCTGGCTGGTTCATCCTGCACTCAAGCTCGCCGACTCAATGGATGGCTTGATGAGGAAGGCTCTCATCCGGTCTCAACATCCCCTGGTTGAACCTCTGGATCATGAACTGCAGATCTCAGCGCTGGACATCGACGATCCCGATATGACTCCGGTGACGGAAAAAATCGTCGCCCACGCGCTCGGGCTCAACGACCTCACCGTATACGATGTGCTGCTACCGCGCAATCAGGTTCAATATTTCGACCTGAACGACTCTCTCAAGGACAACCTTGAGCTTTCCAGGACCACCGGACACACCCGCTTTCCTCTTTGCGAGGGAGATTTGGATGCGTGCATTGGAATTGTCCATATCAAGGACATTTATCGATTCCGCGGAGCGCCCGAAAAACTTGATCTGCGCAAGATCCGCCGGGACATCATCCGCTTTGATCTGGATCTTCCACTCGACACAGCACTTCAGACGCTGCTTTCGAAGAGAATCCACATGGCACTGGCTCAGGATGAATTCGGTGGGGTGGCCGGGATCATCACCCTCGAACGCATCCTTGAAGAACTGGTTGGCGACATCCACGACGAGTTTGACCGGGGTGAAGAACGCATGATCATCCGGATCAAGAAGGACTTCTTCAGAGTTTCCGGGATCGCACCGATTCACGAACTGGAAGAAGTTCTCGGGATTGATATCGACAACGACGATGTCTCGACCCTCGGCGGACTGGTTGTCGCCGAGCTCGGACGGATTCCGGAGCCAGGCGAGACACTGGGCATGGGACGAATGGTCATCACGGTGCAGGAAGCGGATGAAAAGCGGGTTTTGTCCTGCACCCTCAAGTTACTGCCTCCTCTATCGGAAGAACCGATCGACTGACATGTACAACAAACCATCCAAAAACTACTGTTTCCTCCCGCAATTCAACAAAACTATGATTGGGTCAAGCAGATGAAGCATCAAATCTATCCATGATCGCTACTTGATGGTTTGTCATTCTCCTCATCCAAACCATGAAAAGTCCATGTCCACCGATTAATACTGATTCTCAGAAGACACTACCTATTAATTTCGGCCTTGCTATGTGTGAAATCTCCATAAAGCGAATCACCAGCGACTTGTCCGGATCCTTAACCGGGTGCACCTTCAGGGCCACCACCCCTGCACAAGCCTCCCATGGTCCGACGGGGTCCACTGCGTACAGGGTGGCCACAAGCACAGTCTTTTCCTTCATCTGGAGCTCAACCGGGATCGCCGTCACCGCCTCCAGCCCGGCACCAAGTCCAGATTCCTCAATCCGGTAAGGTTGGGGATTCCCGTAGCTGAACCCAATCGTGCGACTTCCGAAGGGATTCAACATGCCGAGAACGCTCCGACCCGGAATCAGTTGTTTCAAAATGTCCTTCAATCCATCCGTCTCGTAGACAACCCCGAAAAACTCGAGCAAAGCAGGCAACGAGCCCACAAATGCACGTTCCACCTCAGGGGTCAGCCCGATATCCTCCAACAACTCAGGATCGGATAACACCGGGTCTTCCGGGACCGGATCCTGACTCACACTGTACCGCATCCTCGGACCATCCGGATTACGTTCCCTCAGAATCTGCAGTGCCTTGAAAAACCCGGAGACCCGATGCAGTCCGATCCCAAGGTTCGCCCGGTTCACTGTCAGTTCGCCCTTGCGAACCGGCACTGTTTCATCCGGATTCGAAAAAGGACCATGAATCGTGCTTCGCAGGAAGGTATTCTCTGCGGAAAACCCGAAGCTCCTGCCAGTGGTGGTGTAGCAAATACTGCCGTCAACATCCTTCTGTTTTTTGTCCGGATCATCTTCGAGAAGGTCCAGGATCATAACCCAATGTTGCGATCTCGGGCCCTCACTTAGTGTGAGACTACACCAGACTGACGACGCACCCGAAGATACCAAGGTCGCGTCACCCCTTGTGATCTTGTCGAATACCCGACGGTGCACATCGCCCGGCAAGGCAAGGATATCCTCAGGGATCTGTGGCGAAGCCGATGGCCCCTGTGAAGGAGTTTGTCCGGACAGTGATCCAGCACAAATCACAAACATCGACAGTGATTGAAGGAATAGATTGGAATGCATCGAATGCTTCGATGGACGACTTTCGCATCCCGTTCAATTTTCCCTAAGAACCCATTGCATTGAGAATGCCTAAGACCGCCCTCCCCGGTTCTTCCCGCCTGACAACGTTCAGTACTCTCACAGCATGTGGAATCATACCGCAGAAATACTACCCTAATCATTCATTGACGTCCGGATGGCATCGGGTCCAGAGTCGGAGAGTCCAACCTTATTCGATTCCACCTGATGAAAATACGAATGCTTCAAATCGACGCTTTTGCGGATGCGCTATTCCAAGGAAATCCAGCAGGGGTGTGTCCTCTCGACACTTGGCTGCCCGACGCAACCATGCAGTCCATTGCCGCTGAAAACAACCTCGCGGAAACCGCGTTTTTTGTGGGTGGCAAGGGTCACTACGCCATCCGTTGGTTCACTCCTGAAATCGAAATCGACTTATGTGGACATGCAACTCTGGCCTCGGCTTACATGCTGTTCAATGAATCCGAAGCTCATGCCGTCGAACTCGAGTTCAACTCCCGAAGCGGGCCGCTTCGTGTGTTACGCGAAGGAGATTGGCTGACATTGGACTTCCCCAACCGCGAGGTCGACCTCTGCGAAACGCCTCCTGAACTGGTGATGGCACTTGGGACCGAGCCTGTATCCTGCCACAAAGGAGTGGATTACCTCGTGGAGCTCAAGGATGAGCGCACCGTTCGCAAACTCCGTCCGGACTTCCGACGGCTTGCCGAACTTGAATGCCGCGGAGTTATGGTCACAGCGCCCGGTGATAACACTGATTTTGTCTGCAGGTTTTTCGCACCAAGAATGGGAATTGACGAGGATCCGGTTACGGGTTCCGCTTATTGCACCCTTGCCCCGCATTGGGCTGCAAAACTCGGAAAAATCAAACTCACGGCCCGACAAGTTTCACGGAGAGGCGGAAGCGTTCATTGCCGCATCGAGCAGGATCGGGTCTTCATATCCGGCAAAGCGGTCCTCTATCTCGACGGGTTCATCCACCTGTGAGCGGAAGGCAGTCGATACCGATAGGGATACCGGTGATCCGCAAGACCATTGGCCCGGCCCGGCTGGATAGGAACGACGGCAATTGATGGACAGGTGCTTTGCTTGCTTTGGATCGCTCGATACGGCTCCTCGCAGGTCCGGGTTTTTCCACATTGACTGTGGTTCCCGATTTGGTGTATTCTGATTTCCGGACGATTCTGCTGCCAGGCACTGGTCCAAACGATCACAGTCCGCCCTCACTTCAGTGTATAGCCTACCATCCACAGGTCCCGTGTGTCTTTTCCAGGTTTCGCAATCAGGAAGCCAATGATCCCCACAATGGAGTGAACGGGCGGATCTCCACTCTCCAATAACTGAAAACGCATCTTACCCCACCCCAATATGGCAATCGACGATCTAGGTACTGTTATCGGTCTGAAATGGTTTATCATCATCGCACTGGTGCTGATTGTGGAATACCTGCTGCTCTCCATTCTCTCCATCAAGAGTGTGTGCGATGTGGCCCCTAGCATCATGGAATCCCTTACCTTCTGGATCTGGGATATGCTCACCATCCTGGCGCTGACAGCCCCCGGCATATACCTGAACCAAATACTGGCAGCCAATCGCCCGTTTGGTGCCGATGGATTGCACCTCACTCCTGTCCTCTCAGTGCTCATCGGGGTCTTTATCCTGGCGCTGGTTCGAATGAAGCTGCTTTCCAATACCCTTGGATACCCGGTATCCTACCTGCAAGCCCTGTCGATTGTGGTCGTGCACCTCTTCTACTTTTTCCTGATCAACGGAGCGATCATGGTCATCACCATGCGTCCCTTCCTCGAGAAATTCATTGGTTGATCTGAGAAAACTCAAAGCAGGTCAACGGTTCCAACGTATTCGCGCGAGTCCAAGCAGGATAATCGCCACAGCAGCGTGTGCACTGGTTTCTCCGCTTATCTCCCTCGTGGGAGATTCTGGAAGATCCACATTCAACCACCCCCAATCATGATCCGCCCTGAGCACCATCGTTCCACCCTGCTCTTCATGCCCTCTCATAAGATTCCCGCGATCTTTCACGCTCTATTGATCGGGGTAGTGGCCACCCTTGCGTCGATGGCGGTTTCAGAGGACAACCTTCCGCCTCTGATGGTGGATCACGGCGATTTTCCGGAGCTCATTTCTGCTCCCACCGCACCCGGCTCCACTTCACTGCCATTTGCCTGGACCGATCAGCGTGCGCATCTCCTGAAATTGTTTGAAGAAGTTCAATACGGCCCGCTTCCTCCGAAACCCGAACACATTGATGTCAGCGTCGAGGACCTTCATTACCCCACCGATGAGCCCATTCCCTTCAAGAAGGTAGCTCTGACGCTCCGGCAAAAAGATGCCACCGGGACAATGCGCGGGTATCTCACCCTCCCGGAGCAGGAGTCGGACAAACCTTTCCCTCTTGTCATCCAACCTCGCTTTGCATTACCCAATCCGGACGGTTCTTTCCCGGAGCCCGTTCCACCTCCCTTTGCCCGGATCTTCACCGACCGCGGCTATGCCTTGCTCGAATTTGACGTGCCGGATGTGAGTCCCGACGACAAAGAGCACTACCGGGATGGCACCGTCCACCGCCTGTTCGGAAGTGCGGTCGACGACACAGGTTCACTTATGGCATGGGCATGGGCTTTTCATCGCTTTGTCGATGCTGCAGAACAACTTCCGTATCTGGACGAGACCAAGGTTGTAGTAACCGGCCACTCGCGATACGGCAAAGCGTGTCTGATCGCCGGAGCCTTTGATGAACGCATTGCCATCACCGCCCCAAGCCACTCTGGAACTGCTGGAGTCGCCCCTTATCGGAAAATATACGGAAATGCCGAGCAACTTCACAATATTGCAGGGTTTGCCCCGCATTGGTTTAGGCCCGGTTTTGCAGACTACTCCGATCGGGTGTCGGAACTACCGATTGACCAACACCAATTGCTCGCGTTGATTGCTCCACGCGCACTACTTACCACCGAAGGAACCCTCGACCACTGGACCAATCCACGGGGCGCACAACAAACCTGGGTGTTGGCAAGCCGCGTCTTCCGGATCCTCAGCGCGGAAGACAGGATCGCAACCCGTGTCAGACCTACCGGGCACATCCCGGACTTCCATGACCTGGTCGATTTCTGCGATGCGATCTTCTTCGATAAAGAACTTCCCGTGGGCTTCAACGAACTCGCCTACCCCATCAATTGAATGAACCGAAGGGCTCGCAGGAAACCGGGCAGGACTCCTCAAATGCCGCGTCCAGCAACGACATAGCTAGAAACCCGGAACCACAAACGATTGAAGGGCAGACCTTCTCAACAGCATGTCCGCATGAAATCATCGGCCTTGTGGGCAATCAGCTTGCGGCGCATGAAATCGAGGGCCGCGAAAGTCGCCCGCTGCCGCACAGTTGCGCGGTCCCCCATCAAGACGATGCGGGTTGACCAAGCGCCTGAAGGCGAATGATAGCCGATGTACACCGTGCCCACCGGATCCTTATCGGTCCCGCCGTCAGGACCCGCGAATCCGGTAATGCTCAATGCGTAGTTCGACCCCAACCGTTCGGCCGCTCCGGTCGCCATCGCGATCGCGACCTCGGCGCTGACCGGGCCATGTTGCTGAATCATACACTCCGGAACGTCGAGCATCTGAACCTTTGCCTCATTGGTGTAGGATACCACACCGCCCACAAAAGCCTTGGATGCCCCCGAATGCTCTGTCAGAGCGGCTGCCAGCATCCCGCCTGTGCAGGATTCCGCCACCGAAACCGTTTGCTCATTCGCGACCAAATACTGGTGGATCCGCTTCGCGAGGGTGCATTCTCCATAACCGACCAAATCCTCGCCAAGAAGCTTTGCGACATCCGATGCCAATTGGTCGAGTGCCGACTCACGGGCCGGATCGAGACACGCCAGGCGGAGATCGACGATCATGGAAGAATGTGCGCAATACGCCACTTCCACCCACGGATGCACATCCAGCAAAGGCTTGACCTTGGTCTCCAGCATCGACTCTCCGATCCCACAGGTCCTCAACTGAATGAATGGATTCTGAGCGGACACCAAGCCTTTCGCCAACAGCTTGGGCATAAGAACCTCCGCCACCATCGGCTGAAGCTCGCGGGAAGGCCCAGGAAGCATCACCAGATACCGCCCATCCTTCTCAAGGAAAAGGCCCGGAGCGGTCCCATTCGGGTTCTCGAGGATCTCAGCGCCTTTCAACACCCAGCATTGCCGGAGGTTGTTTTCCGTCATCTTCCGTCCAAAGCGCTCAAACCTTGCCTCGATCGCTGCCCGGATGCCCTCGTTGAACTCAAGCGGTAAACCAATGCATTCCGCAAGCGCCTCCCGCGTGATATCATCCACTGTTGGGCCAAGCCCACCTGTGGTAATCACCAAGTCGCTCGAACCCCAACTGTCCCCGAAGAACCGCACGATGTCCTCATGTTTATCGAGGATGACTTGATCCCTCCGGATCTTGATCCCATAGTTGGAAAAGTAGCGACCCAGAAAGGTAAGGTGCGTGTTATCCCTCAAACCGAGAAGCAGTTCGTCTCCAAGATGGACGATCTCCACTTCACGGATGGGTGCCCGTGCAGAACCCGAAGGCGAATCAAAGGGAATGGTCATAGGAATGAAAAAATGTCAGATGATGCCAAATCACGGTTAAAGGAAAAGGTCAGGGCCCTGCCTCATGTGCCCGGCGTCTACCTGATGAAAGACCGTCTCGGCCAAATCATCTACGTGGGAAAAGCCAAGGACCTCAAGAAACGGGTGAGCACCTACTTCCAACCGTCGAGAAAACTCGCGGTGCAGCAGCCCAAAGTCAAATCCATGCTGCCTTTGATCACCGATTTCGACATCATCGAGGTCAAATCCGACACCGAAGCCCTGATTCTTGAGGGCAAGCTCATCAAGGAATGGAAACCGAAATACAACACCGACTTCGTCGACGACAAACGCTTCCTGCTCGTGCGCCTCGACGGTTACCAACCCCTCCCCGCCTTTCGCCTCACCCGTAACCGGATCGACTCCAAATCGACCTACTACGGACCCTTCGTGCATCCGGTGCTGCTCCGCAAGACCCTCGATGAGATGCGGCGGAACTTCGGTATCCTGCTCGGGGATGCCCGCCCACGGGAAATCTCCCCTGGAGTCTGGCGCCTCTACGATGACGTCCGCCGCGAAATCTACGGACACGAAAACGAAGTCACCGTCGAGTCCTATCGCGAACGGGTTTCCAAGGCCTGCGACTTCCTTGAAGGGCGAGCCCGGGAGTGGATCAGCCAGATGGAAAGGCAGATGCTCTCGCACGCCGAGAAACACGCCTTCGAAAAGGCGGCTGAGCTCCGCGATCTCATCACTGCCATGCGTGCCACACTCGAGCGCACCCGGAAGTTCACCCGAACGGTTCCGATAGGGACCACATCCGAAGACACACTTGAGCACCTTCGTGCCTGTCTTGATCTCAAAGCTCCACCCGCATGCATGGAGTGCTTCGACATCTCCCATGTATCCGGGTCATTCGTCGTCGCCTCCATGGTCTGCTTCCGCAACGGCAAACCCAGCAAGGCCGACTACCGGCGCTACCGGATCAAATCCTTTGTTGGAAACGATGACTTCCGGGCAATGGAAGAAGTTGTCGGAAGGCGCTACCAGCGACTGGCAGACGAAGGACGCCCATTTCCCGATCTCGTGGTGATCGACGGAGGAAAAGGGCAAGTCGGCGCCGCCCTCCGGGCCTTTCTTGTGCTCAACCTTGAGCCACCGCCCCTCATCGGCCTGGCCAAAAAGCGTGAGACCATTATCTTCCCCGATCAAAGACCACCCCTGAGTCTCCCTCTCAATGATCCCGCAATTCAGCTCCTCCAGCGCATCCGGGATGAAGCCCATCGCTTCGCCAATTCCTTCAACGCCGACCTGCGCAGCCGGAAGATCCGGGAATCGATCCTCGATGAGTTCCCCGGCATGGGGGAATCCAGGCGAGCCGCGCTCATGAAGCACTTCCGCAGCATTACCCGCCTGCGAAAAGCCACCGTGCAGGAAATCCAGCAAGTCGACGGATTCGGACCCGTCCTCGCAACAGCGCTTCACCGCTTCCTGGGCGGCCTTCCAAAGGAAATGGATCCGCCTCCTCAAGAATAGGGGTCTTCGGGTCCAACCCGCTTCTCCCATGAGCTCCTGACCAACCCAATACACTCGCCCAAACAGTTTGATCGGATAACGGAAATCAACATGAAGGTTACCACCCCTTCAAGACACAAAGTTTATGGTATAGCACGAAGGGTTCGTTCAAAATCTATCCAGGTGGTTATGGTTTCGTGGCTTCCTCTTGTTTTCCTCTGATGATCAGCCCACCCGAGCTAAGGTCCATACCATCAACAGTTCCAGACCCGAATCTGTAAGAACCCGTGAGAGAGGCCATGCCCATGATGGCGAGATGGAAAAGCACGAAGGATATCAGCCATAAGAATGCGGAGTCAATGAAGCCGTAGGAGTGGAGCCCGACTCCCAGCATGTTGGTTCCGAACCAGGACCATGCCGTGACAATATTGCAGCCAATCGAGAG
>Ga0123335_1007884_pt1 | contig 11681 bp, 11 predicted proteins | sample BiotimSIPDNA_2_FD_89707 | JGI IMG/M metagenome (GOLD analysis project Ga0123335, IMG submission 89707) | Anaerobic biogas reactor microbial communites from Washington, USA - Biogas_R2 time_0 SIP DNA | ecosystem: Engineered > Bioreactor > Anaerobic > Unclassified | place: Washington, USA... | reverse complement strand
CCAGTTCGATATAGGTATGTTCATCATCGTGCCAGCCTTTGCGCATCTTCACCGTGACCGGAAGACTGACCGCCGCTTTCACCTCACGGATGATGGAGCGGGCCAGGTGAAGATCAGTCAGCAAAGCGGCTCCTTCGCGGTTTTTTACGATTTTGGGGGTGGGACAACCCATATTGATGTCGATGATGGCCGCCCCCAGGCCGACTAGAATAGCGGCTCCCCGACCCATAGTCTCGGGATCAGAACCAAAAATCTGCACCGCTACCGGTCCATCCTCCTCACTGACATCGGCCAGTCGCAGGGTGCGCTGCTGCGTGTAGCACAGACCCATATCACTGATCATCTCACTGAAGGTCAGTCCGCAGCCGAACTCCCGGGCCAGATCGCGGAAGGCGCGGTCAGTAACCCCGGCCATAGGAGCCGAAATTATTCGATTGGCCAATTGCAACGATCCGATAGTTAACATAACACACCTCAAACAAAAAGGTGACAATAGGTGACAAGGGGACGGTTCTTCTGTCATAACGCGTTATGACAGAAGAACCGTCCCCTTGTCACCTATTGATGATTCAATTCGTAGATCAGACGCAACCCATCCAGGGTAAGAACCTCATCTACCACATCAATAACATCGGTCTCCCGGGCAATGACCCCGGCTAGTCCGCCAGTAGCGACCACGGTCAGGGCTTCCCCAATCTCTTTCTGCATGCGGTGAACTATCCCTTCCACCTGTCCCACAAAGCCGTAGATGATGCCAGCCTGCATGCTGGAAACTGTATTCTTCCCGATTATGCTGCGGGGTTTGACCAGTTCCACTCTGGGTAATTTGGCGGCGCGGGATACCAGGGCTTCCGTAGATATCCGTACCCCGGGGGCTATGGCTCCGCCCAGGTATTCGCCCTTTTCATTCACTACACAAAAAGTAGTGGCAGTTCCGAAATCGATGATGATCAGGGCTCCCGGATATTTATGGTGAGCAGCAACCGCGTTGACCACGCGATCTGCCCCGACCTCCCGCGGATTCTCGTATTTTATCGCCAACCCGGTCTTGATGCCGGGCCCTACAATGATCGGTTTGCAGTTGAAATACTTGTGGGCCAGCTGTTCCAGTTCCATCATCAAGGAGGGTACCACAGAAGAGATGACTATGGCCTTTACGCCTTTCATGTCCAGGTTCTTCAATTCAAAAAGGGATTTCAAGGTCACCCCGTATTCATCGCAGGTCCGCATATTGTCTGTGCGTATCCTCCAACTGGTGAGCAGTTTGTCTTCACGGTAGACCCCGGCAACGATATTGGTGTTTCCTACATCAAAAACCAGCAACATAACGCCGTGTTCCTCCTAAGCTTGCGGCATATAAATCTTGACTTCAGCAGCCGTTTCCGGCTCATACTCCAATAGATTCGCGTTTTATGTCCAATCTCCTGCTTACCTCCAGAGCCAGCCAGGTAGCTAGGACCAGTTTGATGATATCAAATGTAGCGTACGGGACGAAACCTAGCTGCAGAATTTTGATAACATCTACAGTATTCCCCAGGTAGAAGTTCAATATAAAGTACATGTATACTAAACCAATGATGTACATTACTGCAATCCCTGCCAGGCCGGAGCCGATGAAATTAAGCCAATCTGCCCGCCTGATCAGGCGGGACTGAACCCAGGCCGCTGCAGGAAATGCCAGGATAAAGCCGAAGCTGGGTACCAGTACATAGGCGGGTCCTCCATAAGGGGGCATGGAAAAGACCGGTATCCCGATCAGACCTAGGCCCAGATAGGCTAGCATAGAAAGAAATGCCGCCCGCGGCGGCAAGAGAAAGGCTGCCAGCAGCATTACCAAAGGCTGCAGGCTGAAGGGTATCACCACCAGCGGTTGAAACATACGTACCATTATAGTCAATACACACATCAAGGCCGCAAACATCGCCGCCCGCACCAGTTCCTGAGTTGATAATCTCATGGTTACCACCACCCCTATTGTTAACCATAATTATAGCACAAGGTTAACAAAGCGGACTAAACGACAAAGGTATACATGAAAAGGCGTGGCGCTAATAGAGTCAATCGATGGTTTTATAAATGCTGGAGGAACTTATATCCAAACAAAATATAGATTGCCGCGCTGCGCTCGCAATGACAGAAATAAGCCAGGCCGGCAAAAAACGTGAAGATCACGGCGTGTAAAATGCCCGCGACTGAGGCGTACTAAACGTACGTTGACTGAGCGGGCTTTTTACACAACAAAGGATTCGCGTTTTTTGCCGGCCTACACTATATCAAAACTGATATCCAAACTAACTGCGCTGTGGGTGAGGGCGCCCGAAGAAATAATATCCACACCGGTTCTGGCTACGGCGGCAATGGTCTTTTCATTGATACCGCCGGAGGCTTCCAGAAGCGCCCTTCCCCTGGTCATCTTGACCGCCTTTTTCAAGGTAGGCAGATCCATGTTATCCAGCAGGATAATGTCAGCACCAGCGCCCAGGGCTTCCTGGAGCTGTTCCAGGGTGTCGACTTCTACCTCAATCTTCAGGGTGTGCGGGACCTTGGCCCTAACCTTTTCCACTGCTGGGGTGATTCCCCCGGCAACCAGGATATGGTTGTCTTTGATCATGACTCCGTCATACAGTCCAAAGCGGTGATTATGTCCGCCGCCTACCGTTACAGCATACTTCTCCAGTACCCTCAGTCCGGGGGTGGTCTTGCGGGTATCGACCAGGCGAACCGGCGCATCGCCGATCAGGTCTACATAATGGCGGGTCTTGGTGGCGATCCCGGACAGGCGCTGTACGAAGTTCAAGGCCAGCCGCTCACCGGTGAGCAGAGACGCTGCCCGGCCTTCCACCCGGGCCAGGATATCGCCTGGATTTATGGTTTCACCGTCTTGCTTATGGATCATAAAACTGACCTGGGGGTCGAGCATCGCAAACACAGCCTGACTGACCTCGATGCCGGCCAGGATTCCCCTGGCCTTGGCCAGAAAAACCCCGGAAGCCTCTATATCCGGCTCTACCAGGCTGTCCGTCGTCATATCGCCATGGCCAATATCTTCCGCCAGGGCGCTTTTGATTAAATCATTGATTCCAACCCAGTTCATATGCTTTCCTCCTCCAGAACAAGACTGACGCGCTGCGCTCGCAATTATCCACGGGTATTTTACCCACCACGATGAAAGAAAAGCGTTAGATCTTTTTTCATTTACGTAACAATGACCGGGGAAGATTGCCGCGTCGCTAGCGCTCCTCGCAAAGACATATAAGTAGCTGACATTGCGCAGTAATCTTTCGTTTGTCATTGTGAAATACTCTACTTTCGGGCCGCAATATCTGGTTATAGCTTGCCCGGGTCTATTTTATTCTTGCCGCAAATTCCTGCAGGGTAAGACCGCGGGAGATACGCACCCTCGGCAGGAGATACATATCATTATTAGAACTGGCTGTGCCGTATTTGGTGGTGACTGCCGCGGTATAACCATTCTGGCGAATCATATCCACCGCCTCTTGCCGATATTCTCCTGATGGATAGCAGAAAGTCTGAACGACCGTCTTGGTATTACTTTCTAAATACTGCCGCGATTGCAGGATCTCCGCTGGCAGCTTGCTGGCGTCAAGTGCTTTCAGTGAGGGGTGGGTATGGGTATGACAGCCGATCTCTACTCCATTATCAGCCAAAATCTTGATCTCATTCCAGCTCATAAATGGCGCGGCATCCACCTTGTTAGTAATAACAAAAACGGTTGCGTTGAAACCGTATTGCTGCAAGAGCGGCCAGACCTTGCCGTAAAAGGTCTGATAACCGTCATCAAAGGTCAAAGCCACCGTCTTCTCTGGGATGCAATTGTTCTTCAGCATTTCAACCGCCGTGGCCAGCGAAACCACCGTATACTTATTATCATACAGATATCTCATTTGTTCATTAAGCTCGCTGTCTCTGACAAAGAGTGAATTCGGTCCGTCCCCGACTTCGTGATACATCAAAATTGGGAGATTACTGCGAGTTTTAACCGGGGGAAGAGCCTGGACGCTGCTGGTTACTGGCGCAGCTGTTGCTTCTGCCACGGCAGGCATAATTGTTCTGTTTTCAGTATGTATTGCGGGGATGGCTGATGCTATTGCCCGTTCATAAAAGCTGGTCGTGACCGGCGTGACTACTGCCAGTACCGCAACAATGACCGCACAACACAATAACCTTCTTTTCATAGGTACTTCCTTCAACGAATCCCCACCCTTCCTATCAGCAGTTTACAAAGCTCATATGTTTCTGCCAGCGAACATCATCCCGTTCAGAATAATCGGAACGGAAGTGCCCGCCCCGGCTTTCTTTACGCCACAGAGCCGCCTGGATAATAATATGCGCGACAGTCAGCATGTTTATGATTTCGTAATAGGCCAGCCGGTCATCCCCAGCAGCAAGACAGCTGTATATTCTCTCCACTTCGGCATTGGCCTGCTTGAGACCAGCCTCACTCCGGATGATACCGACGTTTTCCCACATTATCTCCTGCAACAGGGCCTTGGCCTCGGCCGGTATGATTTCTTCCCGGGCGGAGCCGTAGACCCAGCCGGGATCGAATTGCCTGACTACTTCTTCTATACTCACCGGACGCCGGTAGAGCATCTCTTGCAAGCGGTCCACGATCCGATTGCCGAAGACTATGCCCTCCAACAGAGAGTTGCTGGCCAGACGATTAGCTCCATGCACCCCGGTGCAAGCTGCCTCTCCTGATGAGTATAGTCCATAAACCCCAGTTTCCCCGTAGGTATTAGTATATATCCCGCCCATAGTATAATGAGCAGCCGGCGATACCGGAACATAGTCTCGGGTGAGATCAATATTCTTTTCCAGGCACGTACGATAGATATTGGGAAATCTTTTAGTGACATTAGGAATGGAACGCATATCCAGGTAGACGTATTCGCTATTGGTGCGTGACATTTCGCTAAGCAGTGCCCGGGAGACCACATCACGCGGGGCCAGTTCCTCCAGGGGGTGGTAGTTGGCCATGAACCGCTCGCCTTGAGTATTATAGATCAAACCGCCTTCGCCGCGTACTGCTTCGGATATCAGGAAACGACGGGCTTCGTGGCTGAACAATACGGTAGGGTGAAATTGGATAAATTCCAGGTCGGTCAGGCGGCAGCCGGCCCGGAAACATGCGGCCATACCATCAGCTGTCGCTACATCAGGATTAGTGGTGTTCTTGTACAATTGTCCGGCTCCCCCGGTACCGATAATAGTGGCCCGAGCCAGCCAGATCATGTTTTCTCCCGATTTAGCGTCATAAACCAGAGCGCCGTAGCACTCTGTCTGTTCCACATTGGTCAGGATATCGACCAGAAAGTGGTCTTCTACGATATCGATATCGGGGTGATCCTCACATTTTTTTACCAGGGCGATACGGATGGCCTCTCCGGTGGCATCGGCGGCATGTAGTATGCGGGCTTTGCTGTGGGCACCCTCCCGGGTGAGTGAGGGGCTGCCGTCCTTCATATCGAAGCGGGCTCCGATATCGATAAGTTCCCGCACCCGCTCCGGTCCTTCCCGGACCAGGACGTCGACTGCCTCTATATCACAAAGTCCGGCCCCGGCCTCCAGGGTATCTTCCAGATGTAAAAAGGGGGAGTCCGCTTCATGCACTGCCGCGGCTATCCCCCCCTGGGCCAAACCGGTATTGGAGTTTTCGATAGTCTTCTTTACTAATACGGTTACATTGCCATATTCGACTGCTTTAAGCGCAGTAAACAACCCGGCAATACCACCGCCAATTATCAGGAAGTCGGTGTTTATTACCGGTATATCCGGGCTGATCGGTCCTATATATCTGGTTATTATCATGGTATCCTCTGACTCTATAGCAATATGTATTAGAATTTTTAATTCTTAATTTTAAATTTTTAATTAAAGTGTGCACCCTCCGCAATTACAGGCTTAAAATATATAACTAAATGCGAAAGCATTTCCACATTAATTCAAAATTCATAATTCATAATTTAAAATTTCTTTGCTGCGCAGCTTATGTTAAACTGCGTAAGTTGGATTAAACTGGTTATGGAGCTATCCCGGAACTCATTTGATAGCGAGCATCCGCTGCAAGGCCTGATCAGCCTTTATCCGTATATCTTCCGGCACTTCCACCTGGTGCTCCAGCGTTTCCATAGAACGGGCTAAGACCGGCAGGGTTATCGACTTCATATCCTGACAGCGAAAATCGGAGCGGGCCAGGTAAAACCTCTTGTCCGGGTAAGTCTTTTGCAACTTGTAGAGCAATCCCTCTTCAGTTCCGATAATAAACTCCGGCTCCGGCCGAGAACCCACGTATTGTATTATCCCGGCGGTCGATAGTACAGCATCCGCCATCAGGGTCACATCAGGCGGGCACTCCGGATGCACCACCACCGGCACTCCCGGATGCGCTCGCTTCTGTTCCTCCACCTGTTCCCGGCTAACCTGGTCATGGATGGGGCAGCAGCCTTCCCATAAAATCATATCCCGACCGGTCTGCCTGGCAATATAGGAACCCAGGTTACGGTCGGGCACGAAGAGTATTTGCTGATCGTTCGGTATGGAGTTTACTACCGCAATGGCATTGGAGGAGGTGCAGCAGACATCACTCTCCGCTTTCACTTCCGCCGAGGTGTTGACATAGGAAACCACAACAGCGTTCGGGAATTGGGCCTTCTTATCCCGCAAGGCAGCTCCAGTTACCATGTCGGCCATAGGACATCCTGCTGTTGGTTCGGGCAGGATCACGGTCTTGCTCGGGTTAAGTATCTTGGCGCTTTCCGCCATGAAGCTGACTCCACACAAAATAATGACATCGGCATCAGCCACGGCCGCCAAGCGCGCCAGTTCCAGAGAATCACCAACAAAATCAGCCACGTCCTGAATCTCTGGTGGCTGGTAGAAGTGCGCCATGATCATGGCATTTATTTCTTTTTTCCTGCGACTGATGTATTCCAGTATTTCCTGGGACATATACCGCCTCCGGGGTGTTTTTTTGCCACAGATGAACACAGATACACACAGATTATAAGGTGGGCCGTGTATTTATCTGTGGATCGATAATAGTCCGGCGTTACTTCATTGGTAACTATTCAAGGTGCTTTCAGGACAGACTCTACATGATCCCGCAGGGGGTACCAAGTGAAAACACGTAGCCGTTGCCTTTTTATGCTTAAACGTATTTTCATAAAAAATCCACACAGAGGATAGCCAGTGATCACCCCTGGCCTGACCTGCACCCAAAGCAGCTATATAATATGACTAATCGCTTTGACCTAGTATAAACTAACCACTTGAACACTCAATCTGTGTTTATCTGTGGCTAATTACTCCTGGTAATTCCCCTTACAAACCTTCACGACTTCGTTTTTCTCATTCACGTAGACCAGCTGAGGTTGGTGATTTCTGCTTTCAGCATCATCCATAATGGTATAGGTCAGGATGATAACCACGTCCCCCTTTTGCACTTTCCGTGCCGCTGCTCCGTTCAAGCATATAACCCTGGAACCACGTTCTCCCCCAATTGCGTAGGTTTCAAAGCGTTCACCGTTGTTGTTATTGACTATGGTTACCTTTTCGTTTTCGACTATATCGGCGGCATCCATCAAATCCCGATCGATGGTGATACTGCCTACATAGTTCAAATCGGCATCAGTAACCACAGCGCGATGAAGCTTGGACTTGAGCATATAACGAAACACCTTTTACACCTCCACCAACAGATTATCGATCAATCTAGTATTTCCGAATTTAACTGCCAGGGCAATCAAAACCTTGCCCTCAATTTGCTTGATATCTGCCAGGTCCTCGGCCCGGTAGATCTCAATATAATCAATACGCGCTTCAGGAGCGCTCTCTATCCTGGTCTGCATCCCGGCTATGATCTTGGCTGGGTCACGTTCCCCCTGGCCGATAATCGCTCCGGCTTGTTGCAGGGCCTGACTTAACACCAAGGCCTGGCGTCTCTGCTCACTGCTGAGGTAAACATTGCGTGAACTCATGGCTAGTCCATCCGCTTCCCGCTTGATGGGGACCCGAACGATTTCCAGCGGAAAATTGAGTTCCCGAACCATCTTCTCGATGACCAGCACCTGCTGGGCATCCTTCTGCCCGAAAAAGGCCTGGTCGGGCAAACAGATGTTAAAGAGCTTGGAGACCACCGTGGTCACCCCTCTAAAATGTCCCGGCCGGGAGGCACCACACAAACGATTGGTGATAGTTCCTTCCATCTCCACAAAGGTAGCGTATGCTTCCGGGTACATATCTCTGGCCGAGGGAGCAAATACCGCATCGGTCTGTGCTTCCTCCAGGAGTTGGCAGTCTCCGCTTAGATCACGCGGATATTTATCCAGATCTTCTCCGACACCAAACTGAATCGGGTTAACGAATATGCTGACCACTACCCGGTCGCACTGCCGCCGGGCCTCCTGCACCAGGGACAGATGGCCCTGATGCAGATAACCCATGGTCGGTACCAGACCAATGGTCTGGCCTGCTTTCTTTTGTTGCTTACACCAGGCCTGCATGGCCTGGGCGGTCTCAAAAATCAGCATCAAATCTTCCCCAAATGTCTCTAATACAACCTCTCCAGGACCTCGTCAGCTATCGTGTAGCAGTGTTCCGGTCCAGGGAAGGTGCCTGCTTCAACTTCTTCCTTGTAGCCCTTCAGCCCCTCCATGATCAGTGGCTGCAGGTTGGCGAATTTCTTTACGAACTTCGGTATATGGCCGCCGAACATGCCCAGCATGTCGTTAATTACCAGTACCTGTCCATCACAATGCGGCCCGGCGCCGATCCCAATGGTAGGAATCGCGGTCTCTTCAGTGATGCGGCGGGCCAGTTCACTGGGAACCCCCTCCAGTACTATGGCAAAACACCCGGCCTTCTCCAGCGCATCGGCGTCATTAATCAGCTTGCGGGCTGATTCCAGATCCTTGCCCTGCACCTTGAACCCACCGAATTGGTGCACCGATTGCGGAGTGAGACCTATGTGCCCCATGACTGGTATCTGCGCATCAATAATGGCCTTGATGGTTTCCACCCGCTCACGGCCACCCTCCAGTTTAACTGCCTGGGCACCGCCCTCCTGGATAAAGCGCCCGGCATTTCTCACTGCTTCCTGGATTGATACATGATAGGAAAGGAAAGGCATATCCCCTACTACCATGGAATTCTTGGCTCCCCGGGTCACGGCGCGGGTGTGGTGGATCATATCATCCATGGTCACCGCCAGGGTGTTTTCATATCCCAGGGTGACATTGCCCAATGAATCGCCCACCAGTATAACGTCTATACCCGCCTCATCAACCATCGCAGCCAGCGAATAGTCGTAGGCGGTAAGCATAGATATCTTTTGATTGTTGTGCTTCCTGTCCTTTAAAACTGATACCGTTATCTTTGCCATGATAACCCCCCTTTACGGGCTCGTATTTACAGTTTCCGGAATACCCCGTTTTAACTAACGGAGAAAGGTCTTCTGAAATTCTTCCATGCTATCCCGGTCGATAGTGCCTTTGTCAACGGCCACCTGAGCGGTATGGACACCCAGCGCCCCGTAGAGCTTAAGCAACTCCGGAGCCATCTCTTCCATACAGTCCATGTGTTTGATCACGGTGGCCAGATCGCCCCGGGCAACCGGACCGGTCAAGGCTCTGGGTATACCGATGTTTTCAATGTTTTTGACGGTTCCATTTATCAATGGCATCAAGGCTTTTAAAGCCATTTGACGAGAAATACCAGTAGACTCCAACAACTTAACCCCAAAATCAATGATGGTCACCAGGTAGTTGGAAACTACACAGGCACCTGCATGATAGAGGGGTTTGGCCTTGCGGTCGATAAAGAAGTATTCCCCACCCAGTGCTTCCACGAAAGCGACTGCGGTGCCGTAAGCTTCTCGATCTCCTTCTATACTGAATATGGAACCGGGCAGCACTTCTATGGCTCGTTCCAAACTGGCAAAGGACTGCACTGGGTGAACTGACAACACCCGGGCACCAAAGTCCTTGGCTCTGTCGATAATCTCCGACGATAGAGCCCCACTCATGTGAATTATAGTTTGGTCAGCATAGAAAGCCGCTGCTTCCGCCAGGCTATTCGCAACGCTCTGAATAACACTGTCAGAAGTGGTTATTAACAAAATATCCGCCGAGCGAGATACTTCCTGAGGTGTAGAACAGGCGGCACATCTTATCCGTTCCACAATCTGTTTCGTAGATTCGGATTTGACATCATACACACCCGTAATCTCATAACCTTTTTGATTGAGTACCACCCCAACTGCTGTTCCTACAACTCCCGTCCCGATTATGCCGATTCTTGTCACCTGTAAACCCCTCCTTAAGGGCAGTGAACAACTGTAAATAGCCTTGGTCCTGTTCCCGTAGGATATAGGCGATTGCTACTTAACAGGAGTAGCGGCGGGAGACCCCTCAATTTTTTTTATTCCTTCGTATCCTTCTCGCTCTAAAACTCTAATCAACACCTCCTGGATTTTTGCCCCATCATCCGGAAATACGACTTCCGCGTCAATTTCCGCTAATGGCAGCAGGACAAACAACCTTTGGCGCATATGTGGATGAGGTACCCTCAGCTCTTCGCTGTCAATGGCCTCATCCCCATATAAGAGTAGATCCAGGTCTATAATCCGGGGGCCCCATCTCTCGATCTGCTGGCGGCCCATTTTAATTTCGATGCTCTTTAAATGGTGCAATAAATTCAGGGCTGGCATGGCCGTCCTGATCCGCAGTACTCCATTTACGAAATCGTCCTGATCAGTTTTTCCCCAAGGGGACGTCAAATACAGGGAAGATCGTCCGGTTATCTCTATTCCCTGTATTCCCTCTATTTCTGCAATGGCTCGTTTGATATTATCAACCCGGGGCTCAATATTCGAACCCAGCCCCAGATAAGCATTTACACTATCTATGGTTTCACCCTCTAAATTAGCATATGAACATATATCAAGCAAGAAATATTTTGTCCCTTATAAACTTCCCAATGATTGGCAGGAAGGTCTTTGCCACAGCTTACACCCGCCCGATGCAAAGTCGATTGGTATAACGGGCGGATATAGAATCCGCCCCTACAACGATCGCCCACCAGCGAACAATTAACGCAAAAACATAAATCTTCTTCCATTCATTCTGATCTTACTGGTACCTCAAATATAATATCTGCAGATGTACTGGTCAACCGTAACATTAAGCAAGTCAACTTACGCAGTTTACTAAAGATGCGACACATGCAGTTTAGTGGGAGCCATAGCCGGGTCAGGAACCTTATTTTGCCACAGATTAACACAGATTTACACAGATTAGATATAAGGCCCTCCCGCCCTGTCATTGCGAGCGCAGCGAAGCAATCTTTAAGCGATATAAGCCACGGGGAAGATTGCCGCGTCGCTAACGCTCCTCGCAATGACAAATACGCGAGTTTTGCAATAATGACACGTTGGGATTGCTACGCATATTATTAATGTACATAAAATCCGTGTTCATCTGTGTGCCGAAGGCATCTGTGTCCATCTGTGGCTAATTAAATCTCCCGCCCGCGTTGGATTGATACGGCGAAATAATCGAATTTGCCTTCAACCGGGGCCTGGGGCTTGTTTTCCGTAACCGATACCGCTTCCACCGAGAAGTCTTCAAGTATATTGTTGGCTATATTATCGGCCAGGGCCT
>Ga0123335_1007881_pt1 | contig 11686 bp, 10 predicted proteins | sample BiotimSIPDNA_2_FD_89707 | JGI IMG/M metagenome (GOLD analysis project Ga0123335, IMG submission 89707) | Anaerobic biogas reactor microbial communites from Washington, USA - Biogas_R2 time_0 SIP DNA | ecosystem: Engineered > Bioreactor > Anaerobic > Unclassified | place: Washington, USA... | reverse complement strand
TTCTCTGCCTTCTGGCACTCCCTCAATTATGGATTTCGACCAGGCGCGTTTCGGTTACTTTTAAGGGCATTGATGAAAAAGCTTTTTGGATAGGCAGATGACCATCAGAGTAGTCCATATCTTTAGTCCAAACTTTAAACGCCGCTTTGGAGGTCCGATTTTTGACTGGAAATATGCTTTTTCAAGATGGAATGATCCTGAAATAGAGCATCTGGTTTTGGATTACGACAAGCACCAACTTGGTAAGGCAAGTGAGGTTTTTGATTTTCAGTTTCCTTCGTCTCAGGCAAGTGTCTCTAGAATTGAACGAGCTGTCTGGATTTTTTACCTTACCCAAAATTTGTCCAGACTTGCATCGAACTACGATGTGATCCATTTCCACATTCTGTGGTGGGGCAGTTTAATTGCAGCTGGATGGGCAAAAAAGTATTCTATTCCCACTGTTTATCAATCCGTCTTACTTGACGCCGACACACCTGGAAACATTCGCAAAGAGCGGTTTGGCAAGATTAAAGTTAACCTCCTCAAAAACTTCTCGTGTGTCCTGGCTATATCAGACTTCCTGGCTCAGGACTACCTGGAAAACGGTTTCAAGAAGGAACAAGTTGTAACCCTGATGAATAGTGTTGACACGTCGGTTTTTCAACCTTTATCGGTTGACAACGAAAAAACCAAACTTCGCCAACGTTTTGGTCTACCCATAAATGCAACCATCTTGATTTTTGTTGGAAGTATAATTCATCGTAAAGGTGTGGACGTCCTGGTCGAGGCTTTTAAACAAGTTAGTCAAAACATTCCGGATGTATTTTTACTTCTAGTTGGACCACATACAAAGCAAGAAAATCCATCTCTGGATGAAAACTGGATAGTTGCACTTCAGAACAGCTTAGCTGAAGCAAATCTGACTTCAAAAGTGAATTTTCTGGGATTAGTTGCTGACAGGCAAGTGCTGGCGGATCTGTATCGCGCCAGTGACCTATTTGTGTTTCCATCACGTGTAGAAGGTCTTGGAAATGTAATACTTGAGGCGATGGCATCAGGATTACCAGTGATCGTCTCGGACCTCCCAGTTTTTGAAGGGGTGATTCGTCATAATGAGAATGGGGTAACTGTTCCGGTGGAAGATATTCCAGCCACTGCGCAAGCAATTATGAAACTAATCAATTCCCCGATATTAGCAGAGGAATACGGGAGAAAAGCAAGAGAGGACGCTGTTCAGAATTTTTCATTTTCCAGTTGGCAATCACGGTTAGTTGAAGTTTATCAGAGGTTAATTACCGATAAGCTCAGCAATGATGGTGAAATATTGTCAAGAAGGAAATAAGTAATAGTGAAATTTTGGCTCAAAGCAATAATGGAAATAACCTCAATCATCAAGGATCGAAACAAAGCAAATGAATAATGAGATACTTGCCAATTTACTCATCGGAGTGGTCGGCATAATTGTTTTTTTCTTCATCCTGAAATGGCCATTTATTGGGGTGGCGGTTACTATTTCCATTCTCCCGATTGTCCACATTTTTCCAGATATTCCTCTTTTTACATCCATCTCAGTTCCGGTAGGCGTAGCAACCTTAGCCTCCTACCTCCTTCAATCTAAACGAAAACAAACAGCACCTAAAGGGAAACCGGAACCAGTCCTTTGGTTTGGCTTTTTGTTCATTTTTTGGACTGTGGTTTCAAATCCTGAAGCATCTTTTTTAGGTGCAGATCGTGTTTGGTTGTTAACCTTTGTGCAGTTATGGGTGTTGATGTATCTTACCGGCGAACTTCTTGTGACACCCAAACGCCAGGAGACAACCATGCTCATTTTTGCAGTCGTTTCAATGATCTCCGCCATATTCGCTGTTCTACAAGGAGAGATTGCAGAAGATGCCCTGAGCTCTGCACGGGTTGCTGGGCTTGCTGTGAATGCAAACCAAGCAGCTCGTTATTACGTCGTGGCTTTTGTCTGTTTCTATTATTTACGCAGCACAATGCAAAAACCATTCTTGAGATTCTTGTACTTTATCGGTATTTTTACTACCTTTGTAGGAATTTTCTTCACTGTGTCACGGACAGGTATTTTGTTACTTTTCGTGTCATCCATTTTACTTCTATGGTTCCAACCTAGAGTAAAAAACAAAATAGGATTGATCGTTTTTCTGATTGTTGGTTTATTAGGGATAAGTTTTTACTCTGAAAGCATAATAAATATTATCCGCGGTATCTTCCCTGCAATTCGAGAAGGAACTGACACAATCGGACTTCGTTATGATCTTTGGCAGGCAGGCTGGAAAATGTGGCTTGATTACCCTGTACAAGGGATCGGTATTGGGCAGTATCCCCCTAATCTTCTTTATTACATGCGTCTTTTTGAAGGGGCTGAAAGATCTGGATTGTCACCGCATAATAGCTATGTCCATGTCTTGGCGGAAACAGGTCTTGTGGGTTTTGCTCTGTTCATGGCAATGCTTATTAGTGCCTTCAAAAATCTTTGGCCTCATCAATCCCGGGATTACAATCAACGAAATAGTATACAAATAACGTGGTTCATCATATTGATAATTTTGTGTGTAGGTAGTATTACTGCTTCAGATCTTGGTAACAAGTTGCTATGGGTATTGTTAGGGATAAGTGCAGTTTACGCAAATCCCAACATGGTTGAAGAAGAAGATAAACTAACTGAAGCAGCCGAACCTGTACGGACAACAGCCACCAGTTTGCGATTACGAAGATGGATGAAAAACGTAAAGTAATCATCCTTGCTGGACAGTTAGTTGTGGGTGGGGCAGAACGTCAGCTCTACTTATGGCTGACCCATATGGATAGGGGTAAGTATGAACCGGTAGTGGTCACATTACACCCCGGTGAAGACGACTATTGGGAAAAGCCCATTGAGGAGCTTGGTATTCCATTGTTCCACATCCCTCAGACATCGAAGAGATGGTTGCGCCTTTGTGGTTTTGTTAGCATTGTCAGAAGTATAAAACCCGATCTAATCCACAGTTGGCATCTTTTTCCCAGTCCTTATGCTGGGATTGCTGCTGGATTGCAAACTTGTAAATCCATCAGTGGATTTCGTGGTTCATTTGATACATTCGTCACATCTGGTCTCATGGGAAAAATGGCGATCAGCCTAACAGACGCAATGATAGTGAACTCCATCACAACCGCATCAAGGCTGCGAAGTGCATATCCCCACAAGGCGAAGCAGATTTTTTCCGTTCAAAATGCTGTAATCGAAGAGTTTCTAGATCGATGTGCCGCCAGAAAGTACTTTGCGGACTGTTTCAACTTAGACCCACAAAAAAAATGGGTGGGATCAATGGGCAGGTTGGACCCAAAAAAGCGTTTCGACTTCTTGCTACAGGCAATAGCAAGGATCAAGGATGACTCTTTTAATCTGATATTAATAGGAGATGGCCCGGAAAAGCAGAAATTGCTTGATCTTTCAAATGAGTTGTCCATTTTGCAAAGGGTTTGTTTTACTGGTGAGATTCCAAGAGCTTCCAGGTTCATGAAGGCATTCGATATTTTTGCCTTCACTTCCATCGATGAGGGATTGCCCAATGTCATATTGGAAGCAGGTGCCGCTGGTATCCCAATCATCACATGGGACCTACCCTTTTATAGGGAGGTGTTATTGCAAGATAATTGTTTAGTGAAGCCTGGGGATGTCGAGACATTTGCCTCTACGGTCACAAGTTTATTAACAAATCCACAAACTGCCTCAGGGATTGGTTCTATGACCAGGCAAATGATATTAAATTCATTTGACTTAGACCATTACATTGAAAACATGACATCGGTCTACGATTCACTTCTCATAGAAGAATCCCCCTCAAACCGTTCTAAAGTATGATACTTCTCTATCATTTGGTCTTTCCTGATACTACCCCTTCCGATGCCTGGAATGCTGGGTTAGTTTTACGGTTGAAGGATTTCAAGCGACAATTGCTTTGGCTGAAGCGTTATTATCGAATAGTTTCTCTCGATGACTATGTTGAGCATGTGTCTCGCCTGGGTAAACCTGAGCCAAGACTAGCCGCGGTGACTTTCGATGATTGTTACTCTCATACTTTCCGTTTAGTTTCACCTTTTTTGGAAGGTAATGATATTCCAGCAACGTTTTTTGCGAATACATTGCACCTCGAAGAGGATGAGCTCCTTTGGTTTGTGTACTTTAATGCTTTGTGTTTTGAAAAGGTTTATCCTGAATTGGTCATTGAAGGTGTACGTTATCCACTCACAACACAAAAAGAATGCCGGTCGGCTTGGCAGAAATTGATTGATTTAGCAAGGGCAAGTGCGGATGCGAGGGCTTATTCGAAAAGTGTTTCACGACCTTACCCACTGCCGGACGAAATCATTGCCCGGTATCAGGGGCTAAGTGAAGAGCAAATGAGGCAAATTGGTGTTTCACCAATATTGAGTTTGGGAGGACATACTCATTCTCACCCATACCTCGATCAGATTTCTCCAACTGAACAACTTGAAGAAATGACTCACAACAAGAAAATTTTGGAGGACATCATTGGTAAGCCAGTAATCCATTTTGCGTACACTGGTGGTATCTACAACAAAGACTCCATTGTCGCAGTAAAAAAAGCTGGATTTAGGTCTGGTTTAGCTGTCCGACCAAACCAATTAACCACGGAATTGCTCTATGAGCTTCCTCGGGCTGATGTCTATGGTGCTTCTCTCTTGAAATTTTTGATCAAGATCTCCGGACTCATTCATGTCTGATCGACAAATTGAGACAAGATCTTTTGAGGCAAGCAAACCCGTCGTTCTAATGATTGGTAATCACCTTCCAGTTAGTTCCGGGAATATCAATGTATGGCATTACCTGGCGGACCGCTTACGCCAGAATCATTGGGAGATAATCACTACATCTTCTCAGATCAACAAAGTATTGCGCCTTCTGGATATGCTGACAACTATTTGGAATCGCCGGAAGGATTATTCTCTTGCTCAGATCGATGTTTTTAGCGGTCAGGCATTCATTTTTGCCTACCTTAGCGGAAAACTCTTATCGCTGATAGGTAAGCCTTTTGTGCTGACGCTACATGGTGGCGGGTTGCCTGAGCTCTATCAAAAGCATCCCAAACCAATTCGCCATCTCTTTTCCAATGCGGCTGTGATTGTCACTCCCTCTGGTTATTTGCAAGAGGCGTTTAGATCGGTTAAGTCGGATATCCGGCTCATCCCAAATCCTATTGAACTCACTTCTGCCAGGTATCGTGTTCGGCAGACTGTAAAAGGTAACCTGATTTGGGTCAGGTCATTTCACTCCGTTTACAACCCACAGATGGCGATTAGAGTGCTAAGAACACTTGTAGATAATGGCATTGATGCACATCTGACTATGTTAGGGCCGAATAAAGGGGATGGTAGCCTGGCAGAGACGCTTCAGTTGGCGAAGACCGTAAACGTGAATCAATTTGTCCAGATTGTAGGCGGAGTGCCACATGAACAAATTCCCGAATGGCTGGACAGGGCAGACATATTCATCAACACCACCAACTATGATACGGCGCCCCGCAGTGTACTTGAAGCAATGGCGAATGGATTGTGCGTTGTTTCAACAAATGTCGGAGGAATTCCCTATTTGCTCAAGGATGGGGTCGACTGTTTGCTGGTATCCCCGGACGACCATGATGCCATGGCGCATGCAATTTTAGCCATCCTTACCGAGCCCCAACTTGCTGCGTGCCTCAGCACCAACGCTCACAATTTAACAATGGAGTTAGACTGGTCGACGATCCTTCCTCAGTGGGAGAGATTGTTTTCCGAAGTAAATGATAGGGAAATGGCTTGAGCTTCTCTGAGGTTGTTTATTCAAAATTGCCGGTGCCTCTTCAGAATGCTGCAGTGAGCACGTTTGGGATTTATTGGAAATGGTTGCGTTTCGGAGGGAATTATCGACTCTACGAAAAGTCATATACATTACGAGATCGCTTTACTACAGATCAATGGACTGAATATCAAAGTAAGAAGTTGAAGAGCTTGCTAGAAATATGTGTGAATTATATCCCTTATTATTCCAGGGAGTGGTCAAAAGAGCAGAAAGCGGCAGCGCTGAATGGTGATATTACCGCACTACCTTTGCTGGAAAAAGAACCTCTTCGGGCAGATCCGTATGATTTTGTACGAACTGATTACAGGCCTCTTTGGAAGGTCACAAACTATACCAGTGGTTCAACCGGAACGCCGATCGCTTCAATCTGCACCCCAGATGAAATAAGAGATTCGCTTGCCATCAGAGAAGTTCGTTCTGCCAATTGGGCTGGAGTCTCCTTTAAAATGGGACGAGCTACTTTCTCCGGAAGAATGGTTGAGCCGGATCCAGAAAGCAAGGGACCTTACTATCGATTTAATGCAGCGGAAAGGCAGGTATATTTCTCGCCATACCATCTTCGGAGTGATACAGCTCATTTCTATGTGGAAGCGTTAAGAAAACATAAGATTCAGTGGATGACCGGTTATGCCGTTTCTTACTATCTTTTAGCGAATTTCATTCTCGATGCAGGTTTGGAAGTTCCACCATTAAAAGCAGTTGTTACCACAAGTGAGAAATTGACGTCCGAAATGCGGGAAGTAATGGAAAAGGCATACCATTGCCGCATCTACGAAGAGTACAGCACAGTAGAGAATGTTCTTTTTGTGAGCGAGTGCGACCATGGTCGTCTGCACGTGAGCCCGGATGCAGGTATTGTCGAAATCTTACGTCCCGATGGTAATCCGTGTGAGCCTGGGGAAGTTGGCGAAGTGGTTGCCACTTGCTTAACACATTCTTATCAACCCTTGATTCGTTTCCGCTTAGGCGACCTGGCAGCTTGGGAGGATGAGCCTTGTCCTTGTGGTCGCTCGATGCCTGTTATCAAAGAGATCGTCGGGCGAATAGAAGATGTCGTTGTAGGTCCTGATGGTAGACAACTGGTCAGGTTTCATGGAATATTCACGCACCAACCCCATGTTGTTGAAGGGCAAATTATCCAGGAATCATTGGAGACCTTACGAGTGAGGGTTGTTCCCACAGTTGCATTTGATGACTCTGATCGAATCGAGTTGATTAAACGCGTCCATCAGAGATTAGGTGTTCAAGTGAATGTGCAGGTGGAGCTTGTTCCATCTATCGAACGGACCGAGGCTGGCAAATTCAAGGCGGTTATATCATCAGTGAACGATCGCATTCTAGCCAACAAGAAATGAGATTTTTAACAGAATTCTTAACAATGGTCAATTAGGTAATAAATCTTGGATTGGAAACTGAAATTCTTTGTTCAAAAAACTCTGACGAGGTTGTCAGCTAACGGCAAGCTATATTATTTTTTGCAACGCAGGTTCGGAGGGTACCGCAACTTTAATATTAATAGTAAATTGGAACAGGGTTTTTTAATTCTCGAATCATTGAATGATTTAGGGATCTCAATCGTAGGGAAAGATTTATTGGAGATTGGTACTGGTTGGGTGACAATTATTCCAATGCTGTTTTCAATCATTGGACATCACTCTTGCGTTACCTACGATATTGAAAACCTTTTGAAAGCGGAATTGTGCTTGCAAGCCGCGAAGCAATTGTCCAAACTTGAAGCTTTGATAAAGGCACGAATCCCATGGGCATTCAATACCGAAGTATCCTCTCGTCTGAGAGGTCTTATTGAACAAGATACGATGACGACGTTATTAGATTACCTCAATGTATTCCCATTGGTTGGGGAACCAAACTTGATTGATGATCAACAAAACCACAAATTTGATTTGGTTTTTTCAAACGAGACACTAGAACACATCCAAACTCAAGATATCATAGCCTTATTACAAATAAGTAGAGATGTTCTGAAACCCAACGGGGTCATAACGCACTTTATTGACTGCTCTGACCACTATAGTTTTTCCGACGTGAATATTTCCAGGATTAACTTTCTTCAATTTTCGAGTTCCGATTGGCAACAATACAACACAAAATTTTTATACCAGAACCGGTTACGTGCATGCGATTATCGAAAGTTATTTGAAAGCCAAGGTTTTGAAATTCTGACTTGGAAAGCAACAGTGAACCATGATTGCCTGAATCAATTGGTTTCTTTTCCGCTTGATAAACAATTCGTTGGCTATGATCCCATAGATATTTGTACATCAAGTATATTGGTCATTGCTCGTCTTAAGGAATTTTCTCTTGAATAGCAACCTTAAACTAGTAACCATCATTCTACCAATCCGAAATGAAGAAGCAACTATCACTTTGACATTGCGGTCAATTGTTGAGCAGGATTATCCCCATCATCTCTTGGAAGTGATTTTAGTTGATGGAATGTCAGAGGATGAAACAATTCAAAAAGCTCTGCTCGTACTAGCAGATGATCCTTCTTTAGCCGTCCAAGTTATAGATAACACAATGAGAATTGTTCCAACTGGCTTAAATTCTGCCCTGCGGCTAGCTAAAGGCGACATAATTATTCGAGTAGATGGCCACACAACATTGGCTCCTGATTACGTGAGCCAATGTGTTTTTGCTTTAAGAGAAACCGATGCTTCAAATGTAGGTGGAAAGATGAATGCAGTTGGAATTACGCCATTTGGTAAAACTGTAGCAGCTGCGACCAGTTCTCCTTTTGGTATTGGGAACGCACGATTCCATTATTCTTGTGAGGAAGAATGGGTGGATACAGTCTACATGGGTTGTTGGCCAAAAAAGGTCTTTTATGATATTGGTCTTTTTGACGAAGAGCTAGTCAGAGATCAAGATGATGAATTTAATTATCGACTGAGAAAAATGGGTGGAAAAATTCTTCTTAACCAGGAAATTCATTCTGAATATTTCGTTCGGAGTAAACCAAACCTGCTTTGGAAGCAATACTTTCAATACGGATTTTGGAAAGTCAGAGTTTTACAGAAGCACCCAAAACAGATGAGCCTTCGGCAATTCGTCCCACCGGCTTTTGTTCTTTCCATAATCATCTCATTGGTTCTTTCCGTCGTTGTTTCGTGGGGTTGGATTCCGCTCATAGTGATCTTTGGGCTGTACCTGACAGTCAATCTTTTCTTCTCCTTATCAATCGCCTTAAAGAAAGGCTGGCAATTGCTGGGCTTACTTCCAGTTGCCTTTACCATCATCCACATCAGTTATGGGTCAGGTTTTCTCGCTGGTCTGTTCAAGTTTGCTAACCGTTGGAATGATAAAACCGGAAAGGTTCCACCCTGGCACCTCTAACTGACTCCAATCCTGATATTCAACGTCTACGGGAGGAATATTCCCGTCGTGCCGATGTCGCTGGCTCAGACGATCGTTATTCCAATTCCAATCCCGCTTATCAATGGATGTTGGTAACCCGTCAGCAGGCGATCAAAGAATTTCTTGAATGCTTCGGGGTATCTGACCTCTCCAAATTACGTATTCTGGAAATAGGATGTGGGTCTGGTGGTGTGCTGAAAGAATTCATCGAACTTGGTGCAGAACCTTCAAATATCCTTGGGATCGATTTGCTCTATGATCGTTTGCGCATAGCCAATGTAAATCTGCCAAATTCCTTTTTAGCAGTTGCCGATGGGCAAACCTTACCTTTTCCCTCCTATTCATTTGACCTGATCATCCAATTTACGGCTTTTTCTTCCATCCTGAATCAGTCTATCAAAGCAGCAATGGCTGCTGAGGTTATGCGCGTGCTCAAACCCGGGCAGGGCTTCCTTTGGTATGACTTCATTTGGAACCCGCTCAACCGCCAGACGCGTGGAATTCCTCTTTCTGAGATAAGACAGTTGTTTCCTGGGACCCAAAGAGCGTCACGACGTATCACCTTGGTTCCACCTCTATCCCGTCTTCTAATCCCTTCTTTTCAACCCTTTGCAGAAGAGTTGACCAAGTTGTCCTTCCTCAATTCTCACCTGATTGTTTGGATTCAAAAACCCTATTGATCTTGCTTCCGATTGTTTAAAAAAAAAAGGTTCTCACAAACCCTGTCATATAGATACTGCCATATCCATGAATGCCATTTTTTCTCTGACCGCTCTCAATTACCTGAAGCGGTTTTTCATAGATTTTCACGAGTTTTCAATTCTAGAATGTAGTAAACTTGTGTTGTATCGATGTACACCACAGGAAGGGAGCGGGCAAACTGTGCAGAACGATGCTATTCGAACCCAGGCAATTTCCAGCACCACACCGATGAAAAAAAGCCGGGTATCTGTGTTTGCAAACTCCTTTTTTAAACGCACTTTCGACATCATCTTTTCCTTTTTTGGATTAATCTTTCTTCTTCCGGTTTTTTTTCTCATCGCAATCTCCATAAGACGCGAATCACCCGGTCCGGTGACCTACCAGGGGTTGCGGTTGGGTAAGAATGAAAAACCATTTAAGATTCTTAAATTCAGAACCATGCATTGTCAGCCCGATGGAGAAAATGGTCCTCCGGTTACTGCCTCGGACGATCAAAGAGTGACTAAGATCGGGCGTTACCTCCGAAATTCCAAGCTGAATGAGCTACCACAGTTGTGGAATGTCTTGATTGGTCAAATGAGTTTTGTGGGACCTCGCCCCGAAGATTATAAAATTGCCATGACCTGGCCACCGGAAGTTAGAAAAGAGATTTCGTCAGTTCGTCCAGGCATCACCAGCCCTGCCTCGATCATTTATCGTGATGAGGAACATCTGCTCAAGGGCGACGATTTCATGGATAATTATCTTGGCAAGATATTGCCTGATAAACAGCGCCTTGATCAATTGTATGTTCGAAATCACAATCTTTTTGTGGATATGGACGTTTTGGCAGCCACAATTATCATGCTTTTACCTCAGATCCGTGGAAAAGAGATTGACGAGCAGGTGCTCTTTGGCGGACCTACTTTGATGCTTTTCAGGAGAGTTGTTCCCTGGTTCCTGATCGATATCATAGTGGCAACCATTTCTGTAGGGCTTTCGGGTATTGTCTGGCGTATCAGCGCGGTAATTAACCTGGGTATCCCTGTCTTTTTCATTTTGGCGGTGGCAATTGCCCTGATAATCAGCCTGATTAATATGATCCTTGGGCTCCAGAAGATTTCCTGGCGAGAGGCGAGCCCTGCCTATGTGATCGACATTGGTATATCTGTGGGTTTGACCATGTTTATCCTATGGCTGGTCAATCGATTTTGGATCACCGAACCCTGGGTCCCTTTCAGCATGCTCTGGCTGATCGGGGTTACGATATACATCGGTTTAGTCGGAGTGCGTTATCGCGAACGTCTCATCAGCAGCCTGGCTTATCGTTGGCTTCTGTTCCGTGGCAGCGAAGCTTCGTTTGCTGAGCGGATTCTCATTGTTGGTGCAGGACACTTAGGTGAATTGACCTCCTGGTTGATTCATCGCAGCATCTATTCGACTCTTTTCGGTGTGGTAGGGTTTGTGGATGATGATCCAAAAAAACGTAACTTACGTGTTGGTGGCATTAAGGTTATGGGATCCAGTCAGGCAATACCTGAACTGGTCGAAAAATATTCGATCGGAATTGTGATCACCGCCATTAGCAATGCCGATGAGGCAACCAGAGATAGAATAAAACACATCTGCGATTCCACTCCGGCAAAAGTGATCGTGATGCCGGATTTAATCTTGCGACTGGAAGATGCTTTTGAGGGGTTTACGCTAAATGGAAAATGATTCAACATTCTTTTCAGGCTTGAAACTACTGGTCACTGGAGCCGCTGGTTTTATCGGCTCAAGGTT
>Ga0123335_1007877_pt1 | contig 11688 bp, 7 predicted proteins | sample BiotimSIPDNA_2_FD_89707 | JGI IMG/M metagenome (GOLD analysis project Ga0123335, IMG submission 89707) | Anaerobic biogas reactor microbial communites from Washington, USA - Biogas_R2 time_0 SIP DNA | ecosystem: Engineered > Bioreactor > Anaerobic > Unclassified | place: Washington, USA... | reverse complement strand
ATATTCGCGCAAAACCAGCTCCCGCTCATCCCTCTTCATCCTGCCGTCCACCGCCTGGGCAGGTATACTGTGGTCCCTAAAAAGCTGGGCCAATTCCCGGGCGTGGTCGACACTGGCACAAAAAACCACCGTCTTTGCCGCCGGGACATGCGTGATATAGGTCTCCACTATCAAACGGTTGCGTTCAGGCAGGTGTATCTTTTCATCCAGATCCTGAAGGTTGTATTTCACCCCATTAAAGCGCACCCGGGAAAAGTCGATGTTGGTTTTCACCCTTACACAGCGGATCGGCACCAGTTCACCGATTTCCACAGCAGTTTTGATATCCAGGCGATGGGCTTCGTGTTTGAAGATCTCCATGATCGATTCCTGATCGTGGCGTTCCGGGGTAGCGGTAAGGCCCAACAGAAAACGGGGCTGGAAGTAGGAGATCACCTTGCGGTAACTATCGGCGGCAGCATGGTGGGCTTCATCGATGATCAGGTAGCCAAACCGGTCCGGTGCGAAGCTCTCCAGGTTCTGATACAGTCCCTGGATGCTGACGACCACTACATCAGCCCCGGCATCATCCTCGTAATCGGTAATCTTTTCGGTCCTGGCCTGCGGCCACAGCTGCCGGAACCGGTTCACTGCCTGGTCCAGCAATTCCAACCGGTGAGCGATAAACAAGGTCGGCAATCCCATCTTCCTGGCATCCATAACAGCCACGGTGGTCTTGCCCGTCCCCTGGGCGTCCGCTACCAGAGCCATGGAGCCTTTCTCCAAGCGCCAGGCTTCCAGGTTGTCCAGGCACTCCTGCTGGTGCTGGCGCAGCTCCAGAACCTTCCCCTTCTGATAAGGAAGATAATCGTCGCCAACCTCGAAGTGGGGATCCTGCCCCAGGAACTCACGCAGCTCCGACTTCACCTGTTCCCTCTGGTTAGCCAGCTGCCTGTAGGTCCAGATATAGACCTGCCAGCGCTGATAAGTCAGGCTGTTCCTTTTCAAAAGATCATCCTGGTATTTGTCGATGGAAATCAATGCGGGATTATGAACCTGTTCCCCGTCGATCTCAATGGCGTACTTCTGCAGGGAGGTCTGCAGGACATAATCGATATAGCGGTTGTTGCCATAAATATCTTTACAGGGGTACTCGTTCATCAGGTACTGGGTCTTTTCCAGCCCAAACGTCTCTGAAAATATGTCGACAAACAGATCTTCGGCTGGGGTGGCAGCGTCCACGCAGTTCATGGGGTTGTCTATCAGATGGTCAGCCAAATCTCCACGCTCCTCCTGGTCTCCCGGGCAATTCCTGTACCCGTTAATATTACTAATAGATGCGGCGGGATGGTATCACTCCCCGCACGCCTCCTCTTGGGTTATCGATATCTCCAATATACCTGGGTATCAGGTGCACATGCATGTGCATGACCGTTTGTCCGGCCGCCTCCCCACAGTTGATTCCGATGTTGTAACCATCCGGTCTGAAAAGTCCATCCAGATGCTTTTTGCATTCCTCTACCAGATCACCCAGCGCCTTGCGCTCTTCCGGGGTACTGGCCCAATAGTCCTCCACATGCCGGCGGGGTATTATCAACATATGTCCCTCGTTTACAGGGTATCTGTCATAGATTGCAATGGCCAGATCATTCGAGATAATAATCTCTTCTGGGCTGCAGAAAGGGCAAGCTTGGTTCATTATGACCTCCTGGAATACCGAGGTTGCTGTCAAATTTCATACTCGAGTCTATACTGTTACTTCGACATGCAACAACCTTTTCCTGTAAAATGCTCCCAAATACTTGTGCGTCCTTTTAAAAAGAAAAGCCGCGCACCAAATGGTACACGGGCTGGGGTGAAACTTCGCTTCCCTACTATGTGACCACTAAGTCCCACGTGCTTACGCTTTTATTCGCTTTTTATGGTTAGGATTGACGGTAGGAATTCCAAATATTCCGGGATCACGAGACTCAGCACATCGCTTTTCAAGCGGAAGATCTGCCATTGAACCTCCTTTAGAAGGATTCGAACATACAAATAACATATCACGAGACCAGGAGCAAAATTAACATGATCTACAACTGCTCCAGTCCCTACCGTTACTTACTTGTTTTGCCACGCGGGTTGACATTATAATTATTTTAGGGATTCTATTAGGTTTAAAAAGAGGTTTATTGAATTGACATATCATGTTATTGATCTCTTCTCTGGTGGCGGGGGCTTGACGGAAGGGTTCGCACAAGAGGGTTATGATTTTATTGCGCATATCGAAAAGGATCCTTGGGCGTGCGAAACATTGCGAACACGAGCATGCTATCATTGGTTAAAGCAGCAGACAAAATTGGACGTATACAACAACTACTTAACAAAGACGCAATCAGTAAGAAAAAATGCCATTTTGAAGAACGATCTCATCTATTCCCAGTATCCGGAATTGTATGAATTGGTCATGACTAGAATAATAAATAAGACTTTTGGTAATCCAAGACAAAATCAAGAGTCTATATCCTCACGTGATGCAATAAATTATATTTCTAATATAACCCGTCAAAATCAAACATCAAGAATATCGGTGGTAATAGGGGGACCCCCATGCCAAGCGTATTCCCTCATTGGAAGAGGCCGCATGAAAGAAAAGGCATCAGAAGATGACCGTAACTTTCTCTTCAAGTACTATCTTGAAATTGTTAAAGAATTTCAACCCGCGCTATTTGTTTTCGAAAATGTTCCTGGCCTAATAAGCGCCCAAAAGGGTCAATTAATACAAGCCATACGAGAGGAATTTGACAATATCGGGTATGGTTTTGCTTCAGGACCAAATGACTCTGACCGTCAAAACATTATTGACTGTAGGGATTACGGTGTCTATCAAACGAGAAAACGATTGATATTCTTTGGTTACCGAAAAGCAGATTACCCTCATGGATTCAAATATCCTGACTTCCACATGTACTTCGAACCACAAGAAGAACCTGCCACCACTTACAACGCTTTATCTGATTTGCCTCCTCTCAAAGTGCAAGAAGGGGCTGACTTTTGGTTTGGTGAATATGGGCCCAATAAATATATTAGTAATTATCAGGCAATGTTGAGAGAAGGATCTCCCGGTGTTCTGAATCACTTTGCCCGACCACACAGGTATGAGGATCTGCAGATTTATGGTATGCAGATTGAAGCATCACAACGAGGGAGCAAAATCTCTTACAGTCAGTTGCCTGAATCGTTGCAGTTTCACAAAAACGGAAAAAAGAAAGTCTTCGAGGATCGCTTCAGGGTTCATGGTAAAGATGAGGTTCCGCATACAATTGTTGCTCACATTACGAAGGACGGACACTATAACATTCACCCTGATCCAAATCAGCTTCGATCCCTTACAGTCAGGGAAGCCGCACGCATACAAAGCTTCCCGGACAATTATTTCTTTGAAGGTCCACGAACAGCGCAGTTTGTCCAAGTAGGAAATGCGGTGCCTCCTTCGCTTGCACGAATTATAGCAAAGGCAGTCCGCAACGAACTTGAAATCCAAGAGAGGATGAAATCATGACTGATGTTTTTTCCGCCGAAAAACGTAGTCAAGTGATGTCAAGGATTCAAGGCAAGGAAACAAAATTGGAGATTAAGGTGCGCCAATTCCTACGTCGACAAGGTATCGGTTTTAGGAAAAATTATGCCCATTTACCGGGTAAACCGGACGTTGTGCTTACAAAATATAAGAGCGTCATTTTCATCAACGGGTGTTTCTGGCACGGCCACGAAGGATGTAAATACTACGTTGTACCAAAAACAAGGACCGAATGGTGGATGGAGAAAATAGCTGTTACAAAAGAAAGAGATACCCGACATACAGCGGCACTCGTTAAGAATGGATGGCGCGTTTTTGTTATTTGGGAATGTGAACTTGAAAAAGCTTTTGAAAATGTAATGAACGATCTAATCCTTAAACTGAAAATTCGAGATTAACGGATTTACAGCATCAACTTCCAATAGTAATTTGGAGCTTTGGTTATGGTCTATGACTTGGATTAACCTAATCCTTCACGATAGGTCTTTTCCTCCGAGTCTCCTTCCATGTATCCTTCTGATAATACCTTATTTCTTATCTCCTGTAGAATTCTCGATTGAACTTCATTCGGTAGTTTTGTACCAGACATATGGGCTGCCACTGTTAAAATTCTATTCTCTTCAGGCGACAATAGTGTTCTATTTTTTACCCAACTGAGAATGTCAGACCAATAATCAGCACCTTTTTGTACAACAAACATTTGCGCTTCAATCCCCGAAATCATTCTCTGTTCTGAACGTGCACTGCTTACCATAGCTTTGGCTTCTTTTTTGTCAATCATTATCCGTTCAATCTCAGGATGAAGCTCAATTTGTACTTCTTTGACCCGCTCCCAACAAATATTGTTCTTACTCCATTCAGTAACGTTCTGTACCAATCGGTTTGGATCAGTCAGAATATGAAAGACTGCTTTGTAAATAGGAATAAGTTGTTCGGATAAAATCTCTGGTAATTCCTGCCTATCCCAGATCTGGATAAGATCTAATTCCCAGTCTGGCATTTCGACTTTCAACATGTGTGATAATTTTGCCATTGAATATGCTGTAAGGTTTGCCAAGTAACCATTTTCATACCATGGCTGCTTTCTTATCGTAGTACTTATTCTCTTAAATAGAATCATCAGAGCTACTGATTGCTTGAAAAATAGTTCGTTAAATTGGGAATTGCTTTTATCCCAATCATCAGTAATCCATTCTGCAAAAACTGCGAAGTTTTTCTGTGCTCCAAGGCTTACCTTTTGGGGCATCCCACGCCATGCATTATAAACCTTGGCTATATCCGTTTTGGTTATCTTTTGCTTTTGTGGATTAATCATTACAAAGCGATTCTTCTCTGTCCTTCTCATGCGGGATTGTTCCTGCATATATTGCCCATTAGCCCGTTCATAAAACCAATGAGTTTCATATTGTGCACCACTTACTGCAGGAGCAAAAACCCTTCGTGATAATTTTTCCATTTGTATGTGGAAAGCATGGTTTGAAAAGAAATCAGCCTCGCTCACTTTATTCTGACTGTTTGATGAGCGAGAAATCTCAGGGATAATGCTAGCCGCCAAAACTGGGTCGACTTCAGTCAATTTTACTTGCACAAAAATATTTTCTAGCGAGACGTTGTCTTTATACCTGGCGTTTGATATTGATGCTGTTGTCTGACCTCCGTTGACAATTTGTAGTCCTCTTATGGAGGTTACCTTTAAACCGTTCTCCCGATACTCTATATCAACATCGGTAGCGGTAGCTGATATGCCATTGTTGTATGCGAAAAACCGCTTTGGTTGTCTAAGTATGGTTTCGCGGATCTTTTTATTCACAGCTCGTTTAGTAGTAAGAAAGGACCGCACATTACCTTCCAGCAACCTGCTGCCATACTTGTCATAAATATCCGCAAGGACTTCACCTGGGATAACACACAGAAAGCTTCGGTATTCGTCTGTATGGGCACTACTAGCCTCGAGGCAGGGGATACCTCCTTCGATATAATCGTTCAACTCAATATATATTTCGTCCCGACCGTTTTCCGATTCCAAGACTCTATAAAATCGGCTCATGTCCCAAACATGGTACTCAATTGTAACGGCCTCTATCTGCCCGAAAGGAAGCGTTTCGATTCTTTCGCTGGCCACTTTATCGGTGATAAGAATAAAGCAATACTTCCGAATTTTTTGCCGGTTGGTCCTTATGTTTTCAACCAAATCGTATGCGGGTGTGCTAATCTCCATCTCCGATAGCAAATGCCAATTTAACGCATCATCCAAAAAGGCACTCAATCTTTCAAACGAAGTTTTGGCTTGGGTCATTGTCAGTCTTTCAGGTTCCTCTCTGCCACTGTAATCAGCAATAAGTAAGTACATGGTCATATCAAAATCATCAAGAGCATAACCATCAACCCTTATGCGTCTGTTGCGCCTACCAGTTCCATTATAAAAGCAGGACTCATAATCTGGAATAACACCTGCGTCCAGCAATGTGTCCGCCGCCTGTCTGACGAATGACGGTACCGTCCCCTCGCGTTCACTTTCGGCAACTACTTTTACGAGAGTCAAAAACTCCCTTCTGAACTCCTCCAATTCCAAATCTATACCTCCCCTGCTAACTCATAAGCGGCTATCTCCGCAACACCTATTGAATAAGAAGCCGTAATAATTCCTGTGTTCAAATCCTTGCGCCGAAGCCGCGGAAAACCTTCTGCAACATTAAATAACCGTGCCGATCTACAAACAAAATATATATCATCGTATTCTTGGCGCTTGATGTATCCTGATTCCAAAATTCTCATGCTGAATATTTCCAAAGCCATTGGAAACCCCTCCAGATTCAGGCTGATATCCTTAATCAATTGTGGCAGTGTAAGTCCGTGGGGATCCGTTGAAGCAGTCTTGTCTGCTTGCAACCAAGCTATCCTCCCTGGCTGATCAGTATCTAATTGTTCAATAGACGATATTTTGATAGTGGGTGCACCGGTATTCGTCGTTTTAACCTCATACCAGTAGTCCGTATAAATGAAGTCCCTGTCTGCCTTCGATGGACCGACCCATCCGGCCACAGCTTCTTCTGCTCCGTAATTACCCAACAGCTGTGTTTTCATAAAATATATCTCACCGAACAGTCCTTTTAGTTCCTGCTCCGACAGCAAGCCATTATTGCCTTTTTCCATCAACCTCTGCCACAGTGCGTATCTGGCAAGAATAATAGCCAGTCCTTTTTCATTGTCGGTAGACAAACGTGACCGTTCTGCTAGATCCCAACATAGGTGGGTAAATACCTCTAGTTGTCCTTCCTCAATCAGCTTGAATACTAGAGTATAAGTCCCGTCCCTCCTTGAACCGCACGACACTTGTATTGAGCGGCTGTTAACAGGCACTCTGGTGGGTCTGTCCCTAATAATAACGAAGAACTCACGTCTCCCTGCCGAATCTAATCCTATGAAAAACTGTAGCGGGTGGGTGGAATCATATCCTTGGTAGACAGATCCCTGGGGTTCGTCTCGCAAACCGCTCCATTTTGCATTAAGTTCATCAATCGTTATCATAGTCATCCTCCGGAAACGCTTCTAGGATTTGTTTCAGTTTGACTTTATTAATTACATAGACTATTGCTTGATGTCCCGCGTTCACAGACCGACCGGGGAAACCCAAACCCAGGGCAGTGAGAAATTTTCCTCTTGAAGTCAGCTTTTCCTTTGCGTCTACAGCCAAGAGATCTCTTTTATCACCTTCACCTGGAAATATATCTATGAAATGCAATAACAATAACGGACTTCTGCTTGGAATTAAATATGTACTATCTGAAAGATTCAGCCCTTTCCGCTCTCCTTCAACCTTCTCAAGTGCTTTGGCGGTTAGCCCGAATTTCGTACACGGTCTTGATCCAACCCTGGATTTATCAGAATTAATCCTCAGTGTTTCTCCATTCCTGCCGGTATCGGTAAGGCGTTTTTCCGGGAATATCTGGTGATTTCCAGGTAGGTTAACAGGTATTATACCTTCACCTTCTGGTATAACAACATCCCAGTATCTCAAGAAATCCATTTTCCCAATATAATCCGCCAAGCTTTCTCCATTGAACTGAAGATATAAGGGATCTGCATAAAAATCACGGACGAGTGCCGCAATTTCGCTTCCAGGTACACCCGTCCACATTAGTCTATCGTGACCGTATACGTTTCTATCCTCTACCCTGTCATATCTGCGCAAGCTATCAATGAAGTTCGTGACAGTGTCATAATTGCTCTCAATAACACTGATCTTGTTCAAAAACCTGGGTGTTTCTATCAGCTTACCGGCGATTGACACAGTATGGACGTATTCAGTAGCAGTTTTCATTTTGTTCCGAGCTGTAACCATTAGCCTTCCAACCATTGTGTCTATGCTGTCTGGATGTGAACGCACCATTAGGCCGTATTCTCGCGGAGTCAGTTCATGGCGCCTCATATCATCTATTTCTTCGCGCAACTCACGAGTGGCAGTAGTAATGTGAGCATAGGACTCCTTTGCCTCTTTGGACATCCAGATGCGGCACAATTTTTCATAACCAGGACGATATCCAAACCATCTTCCCATCTGTAGGAGTGTATCATAAGCTTGTGAGTTACGGTAGAAATAGCTGGTACACAAACCTTCTAGAGTCAATCCCCGTGAGAGGCTAAGTCCACCTATTGCAATTACCCTGAGTCCATCATCGTTGAAGGCCGAATAATCTAGACTCTTTGCCCCTGTTCGCTGGTTGACCACAATTATTTTGATAGGCGAAATTGCTTCGTGCAGCCAATCATGCTGAATATGTTCCCAAGTTGTCCCGCTCAAATCTTCAAAACTATATTTGTCCCAAATACATTTTAGGAAACCAATGGATTGTATTTGAGTCGCTTTGTTCGCTGGCAGGCCTCTGAAGTTCTGAACATCAATTCGTATTCTGTCCAGCCAAGTCTGAACCAGAACCTGAATCTGGTCATGAATGTTGGTAAGCCTGCTGATATTAATAAGCATTGAACGATGTTTTGTTACTGCCGGATCTAAGTCCATGACTGCATTGCACAAAAGATAATACCCCAACGCCTCATACAGTGAATCAGGCAGCGTGTCAAGGATGTAATCTTTCTTGTGCTTTAGCGGTATTATTACTTCTGCATCAACTATTTCAGATAGGTTTTCCTCAAATATCCCTTCTTCATGGAAATAATGGCTGCTGCCTATGTAATTGCTTGGAGGACTGAGGCTGTATATAAAATCACGTGGGAAAAGATCATCCTCAACCATCGCATGCTCACTCTCAGGGTCTATAAAAATGTTGGCATAGGGGGTTGCAGTCACGCCCACATAAGAAGACCTGGTGAATAGTGATAGGAGTTGCCGAATCGCATGGTTTATTGTAGTGGGGTTGTCTTCAGATTTCGTATTGACTGAAGCATTGTCAGCTTCATCGTCAATTAGAAGCAAAGGTGCATCAATCAAGCCATCGCCGCGGGCATTGTACCTCTTCAGCCATTTATAAAGATATTCAAGTCGCTGTTTCTGCTTTTTGACTACAAAAAGCACTGGCTCTGCACATGTTGTTATTCTAAGATTAAGGTTGTTAAGCAGCTTCTGGTCAAAATCATTTGCCTTGGAAGTAAAGGTTGCTACATAATGGCTGGGATTCACCCTGCCTACACCAATCGACATCTGCCTTCCGTACTTATCCAGAAAGGCTTCGCTGTCCAAACCTACCAGTTCGGCGTCCAAACGTGATTGCGTTTGTTTGCGCAAATTTTCTTGCATGCCGGTCAATACTACAATGACACGGTATCCGGCATCCATAGCCTTATTGCATAGAGACGTGTAATTAGCTGTCTTGCCAGATTGGACGTCACCCATAATCAAACCGCTGCGCTTCCACCTCCCTGGTTCTGCAGGATTCCCAATCATGTCCAAAATCTCATCTGCAGTTCGGCCAATAGTGCTCACTACCTGTTCATTCCAGTCCTTGTAATCAAGCAAATATTCCCTGTACCTATTCCAGTAAAAGAAATCAATGGTGGCACGTCTCGTATCCAGCCATGGTCTATAGGTATCAGGGTCTACAACAGCAATACCATTGTCCATGCGGACCTGGAGCCGTTCAAAAAGCACCCTCAAAACGCGCTGATATTCTTCATCTGTAAGCGGAAACCGGGTCCTTAGCCAATCAACAGTTTCTTTTACCTTCTCCTCACTCGGAATCAATCCATCTGAGTCAGACAATTCTACGATGCAGTGACGGATGAACCTGTCGAACGCCAATTGACTATTGCTCATCTCTTAAAACCTCTTTTCGTATTTGATCAATGGCTTCCGGCACCAGCGAAAAAGGCTCATATTTCTCCATCCAACTCAATCTCTTTTCTAGAAACTCCTCATCTTGTTCCAATGATCCAAGCACCTTTAGTGCAAGGTCGCGCACGCTCTCTACTGATGTAGGATTGGTCAGAAAATGCTCATCCTCCACCATATCCACATACATGGCGTTTAGAGGGAGCGTCTCTTCGATTAGTTTAAGCATGGCGTCCACTTCTTTGCTCTCTGTCTCCATCATCCGAGCGACAGTATCTACGATTGGGTGATCACGGTTTATCAAGTATCTTATACCTTCCCGCGTTTTATGCCTTTCCCAAGTATGGCCAACATCATCTCTGGTTTCTTTTCTTCCTCGAAACGTATATGTACGCTTGCTACCTTGTGCTATCTTGTCTACAATTCTTATTAAATTGCGCCTAACCACTTCCGGAGGAACAGCAGTTGACTTTCTTATGTCCAGGTTCCACATGTCATCCAATGAATTAGGAATGTCTATGCGAACTCTTGCGAGTTTGTACAACTCATCCTGCCTCAACAAGCGAAACCAAGTTCCCCATACAAGCAATCTCCGGTTGCGGTACACATAAAATCCCTGGTTTCTGCGCAATCCTGGCTCACCACCGAGGATTTGCATGTCCTCCCTAGTTAACCTGCTTACATGTGGAAGAATGTAGGGAATTGCGGTGATTCTACTCCCGTTTATAATAATCGGTTCTACATCCATAAGTTGTTCGCTTTTTCTTTCTAGAAAAGGATCAATAGGAATGACCGGGGAGCCATTAATATACATTGTGACACGTTTGTGTCCCGATTCTCCTGCCAAGTAGCGGTGGAAAACCAAGGAAACATGCTGTCTTACATCATCAATTTTCCGGCTAAAGGCATCAGCAAAAGACACCGCTCCGGCAGACATCCTGTCAAATTTCTTCCACACAGCAATAGTACCGGTCCCATAATCTCTAAGAACATCGATTCCCGGGCAACTATCTATTTCGTTTTCGTCCAAAGCGAGCAATGTCCACCTTTGGCTTTCTTTAATGACGTCCAGGTCCCATTTCCTGATAGAATAGACTCCTTTATGAAGTGAGATAACGGTCAGGCTCCGACATTGTGACAACGATGCCGTTTTCAATCCCAGTCCAAACCTGCCCATGTCACTAGTATCCCTGACATCCAATGGGCTTTGACTACCGTACTGCATCGCACGTGTTATCTCATCCGAGGACATTCCCCGTCCGTTGTCTACGATTATGAGATAAGGGTCATCAAGCGGCCAGAATTCAATTTTTATCTCAGTTGCTCCAGCGGAAATACTGTTGTCCAACAAATCTGCAACGGCAGACTCCAAACTGTATCCAAGTGCCCGGGTTGATTCCATCAATACCGGCGCATATGGCGGCAGATCAATTTCTTGCAATAGTATACCTCCCGTTCAAACCAAGGCGTTTTTATCAATTAGACGGTCATTTCGTACGCTCCTCAATACATCTTCAACCATATATTGTTAGATTTAGGGCGTCGTCGATCTCAATGGCGGTCACATTTTTGTGTACTATCTGTAGAAGCTTTTAGGCGGACCCCCTTCGGCTTCCAGACAGATATTCTACAAATTGTGAGCATTTTCCTTTTTGACTCCATATATTAATACGGTCGTGCTGCGGCGGAATGAATGGGCATGTTCGCGACGAAACGTTAGTTTTTTAGAAAAAGACGCCGTCTCCCCAAATCGACGGCTTGCATGACGCTTCTCGGAGGGCACTCTCCTAGTGTCAGAAAGATATCACCACCCGTTATGAGATCTAGTCAACACCCCCATAAAAGGAAAGAACTATTAGGT
>Ga0123335_1007874_pt1 | contig 11690 bp, 9 predicted proteins | sample BiotimSIPDNA_2_FD_89707 | JGI IMG/M metagenome (GOLD analysis project Ga0123335, IMG submission 89707) | Anaerobic biogas reactor microbial communites from Washington, USA - Biogas_R2 time_0 SIP DNA | ecosystem: Engineered > Bioreactor > Anaerobic > Unclassified | place: Washington, USA... | reverse complement strand
TCCTGGCGGATGTCCCCGGCGCGCTGCTGGCAACGCTGGGCATCTTCCTGCCCTCCTTTATCTTCGTGGCGCTTACGGCACCGTTGATCCCCAAAATCAGGGACTCAAAACAGTTCAGCAGCCTGCTGGATGGGGTCAACGCCGTTTCGCTGGGGCTTATGGGCGCGGTGATGGTGCAACTGGGCATCTCCTCGCTGATCGATATTCCCACCATCCTGATTGGCATTATATCGGCAGTGTTGTTGATCCGCTACCGGGTCAGTTCCACTTGGCTGATTCTGGGTGGCGGGCTGATTGGGCTGGCGATGACATTGTTAAGGTAGTCGATAGAGGATGGATAAAGAAAAGCAAAAGCATCAAAATAATATCGGCAGCCTGGCGCGGGTGAAAGCCTTCGCGCTGGATATGGACGGCACCGTCTATCTGGGCGAAAAGCTGCTGCCGGGGGCGGCGGAGCTGGTTGAATACCTGCGCCAAAGTGATAAGAAATTCATTTTTCTAACCAACAACTCCTCGCAGTCCGCTGCTTATTACGTGGAAAAATTGAACCGGCTGGGTCTGGCTGTGAATGAGGCGGATATTTTCACCTCCGGCGAGGCAACCGCGTTGTACCTGCGCGAGGCATACCCTGACTTAAACAAGGTCGATCTTTACGGCACGCCGGCGCTGGAAGCGGAATTCCGCCGCTTCGGTTTTGTATTAAGCGGGGCGGATGCCGGCGCGGTTGTGCTGGGTTTTGATACTACCCTGACCTATGATAAATTATGGCGGCTGTGCGATGCGGTGCGTTCTGGTCTGCCCTATTTTGCCACCCATCCGGATCTCAACTGCCCGATTGAGGGCGGAATGATGCCTGATATCGGCGCGGTGATTGCCTTTGTGGCGGCTTCCACCGGCAGGCAGCCGGACGCGGTCATTGGCAAACCCAGCCCGGTCATCGTTGCCGCCCTGGAGCGCCGTTTCGGGTTGCAAGCGCAGGAGATTGCCATGGCTGGCGACCGGTTGTACACCGATATTGCCCTCGGTCAGGCGGGATTGTTCACCGTGCTGGTGCTGAGCGGCGAGACCCGGCGTGAAGACCTGGCAGCGTCAGCCTTCCAGCCGGATGTTGTTGCCGAGAATCTCGCAGCATTGCTGGGGATGCTGAAATCCAAGCCAAGATAGCCCAGCAATCATTCTTCTATTAAATAAAAAAGTGGGACGCCTGGCGCCCCACCTGTTCTTTCTAAATCTTTCGCGTCTGAATCGCCTTCCAGACCTTCTCCGGCAGGGCTGGCAGCTCGCGCATGTGCACGCCAACCGCGTCAAAGATGGCGTTTACCACCGCTGGGGCAACCCCGTCCATGGGGATTTCAGCAACGGCTTTGGCGCCGTAAGGGCCGCTGGGTTCATAGGTTGGCACAAGGATAGCGGTGACTTCGGGGGCTTCGTCTGCCTCATAGATGCGGTAATCACCCAGCCGGAGCTGCAGGTTATGTCCTTCAGTGTCATATTCCATCGCTTCGGAAATCGCCATGCCCAGCGCCTGTAACTGGCCGCCTTCCACCTGGCTGGCGGCGGTTACCGGGTTGATGGCAGTGCCGCAGTCAACCGCCATTACCATTCTTGGCACTTTGACCATTCCGGTTTCCAGATCCACTTCCACCTCCACAAATTGCGCGCCAAATGGCGGCGGTGAGTAGCTGGACATGAAGGAGGCAGTCCCCATGATCTGTTCCTGATCCACGGTGTGCAGGCTGTTCAACGCCACCGCTTCAAGGGTAACCGACCTGCCGTCCGCGGCGATCGCCTGCCGGTCGCGCAGGTACATGCCCTCAGTGGTGGTTGCGAGCATTCTCGCGGCGCGGTCAATGATCTTACGGCGCACAATTTCAGCGGCTTTCTTGGCAGAACCACCGGAAATAAAGGTTGTGCTGGAAGCATACGCGCCAACATCGAAGGGCGTCATGTCGGTGTCGGAGGAGTAGATGATGATATCCTCCAGCCGGCAGCCCAGGGTTTCCGCCACGATCTGGGCGATGATCGTATCCGAACCGGTGCCCAGGTCGGTGGCGCCCACCTGAACATTGAAACTACCGTCATCATTAATCTTGATCGTCGCGCCGCCCATGTCCAGCCCGGGGATGGCGGTGCCATGCATACACATTGCCACGCCAATTCCGCGGCGGATGTGCGGATTATCCGTATCCACGCGCCATTTCGGGTCGTTGCGTCGCTGCCACTGGATCGATTGAGCGCCCTTGTCGAAACATTCGTTCAGACCGCTGCTCATGATATATTGTTCAACGGGTCCGCCTTCGCTCAGCGCGGTCGCGATCGGGACCTGATCGCCCACCTGAACCGCATTTTTCTTTCTGAATTCAATCGGGTCAAAACCCAGCGAATGAGCAATTTCATCCATAATTACTTCCAGACCAAACATGCCCTGCGGGCCGCCGTAACCACGGAACGCACCAGCCGGCGATTTGTTGGTGTAGTAGATGTCGGCATGAAAGCGCAAAGCATCCGCGTTATAGGAGGACAGACCGCGCAAGCCGGATACACTGGCAACAGTGGTGGCATGGGCGCCGTAAGCGCCGGTATCGGAGATGACTTTCATATCAATAGCGCGCAATTTACCGTCATTGTTTACCCCAACCCGGTAGGTAATGTACATCGGGTGCCGCGAACGGGCAGTGGTGAATTCCTGCTCGCGGGTGTATTCCAGTTTGACCGGTCGGTTGGTGGCAATCGTCAGATGGGCAGCCAGATCCTCAATCAGCATCTCCTGCTTGCCGCCGAAACCACCGCCAATGCGCGGTTTGATGACACGGATGCGTTTGACCGGCAAACCGATCAACGGCGCCAGCATACGGCGGGTGTGGAAAGGCACTTGGGTTGAGGTGCGCACCACCAGCCGTTCATCCTCGTCCCAGTACGTAATGGTGATATGCGGCTCAATGGAAACATGCTGCTGCTTGGGCGTGTAGTAAGTATGCTCAAAAACCCGGTCCGAATCCGCCAGTACGGCTTCCACATCGTTCCATTGGGCGTCAATGACGCTGACCAGGTTGCGGCTGGCATCGGTAATGCCAACGGCATCCGGCTCATCATGGATGACCGGCGCGCCCGGTTTTCCGGCTTCGCGCGGATCAAGCACAAAAGGCAGCAACTCATAATCCACTTCGATCAATTTAATCGCTTCTTTGGCAATCTGCGGCGTTTCAGCAGCCACCACGGCGACCCGGTCGCCGAAATGGCGCACTTTATTATCCAGGGATACCTGATCCCATGGTTTGGGATTGGGCCAGGACTGACCGCCGGAGGCGTAAATCACTCGCGGGATGTCTTTATAGGTCAGGACAGCATGCACGCCTTGCAGGGCTTTGGCTTTGGATGTGTCGATGTTGCGGATGCGGGCATGCGTATGCGGACTGGTCAGCAGCTCGGCGTAAAGCATGCCGGGTAAATTAATATCATCGGTAAAGGCGGGTTTGCCTTTAACCAGTTTGACAGCGTCAACCTTTATTTCGGGTCTGCCCACCACATCGGTCTGAGATTCGGGGGTGACCCAGGGGGCTGTTTTGATTTCTTTTCTGGTCTGAACCTCGGCGCCATCACCACCGCGGGAGAAATCCGGGAGATCACGTCCCAGGTCGGACTCGCCGGTTAGCCCAAAGGCAATTTCCATTGGGATGCCGCCGCCATCGATGGGTGTCACTTCCTCGCCGCGCTTTACAGCGGCAGCCCGAAAAACAGCATCAATCGGCTTGACATAACCGGTGCAGCGGCAGATGGTGGCGCTCAATGCGTCACGCGCGTCTTCAATGGTCAACTGGTCCTTCTGTTCCAGCAGCGCCTTGGTCGATAAAACCATAGCGGGGGTGCAGAAACCACACTGGATGGCGCCGGTTTCGGTGAAGGCTTTTTGAATTGGGTGGATGGTGTTAACCTCGCTCAACCCTTCAACGGTTTCAATTTCATGCCCATCAGCCTGAGGAGCAAGCTGAATACAGGTTGGGACTATCTTGCCATCCATCAATACGGAGCAGGCGCCGCATTCGCCTGTTTCGCAGCCGTGTTTCAAACTCCAGATGCCCGCACGGCGCAGAGCGCTTAATAAACTCTCATCCTGAATGACGACAAGTTCAGTATCTTTTCCATTTAATTTAAAATTGATTTTCATCTGCTTACTCCGTTCAGATTGTTTTTGAAGCCTGGATCAAAACCCGTTTAACCAGCACACCCGCCATCGCGCGGCGGTATTCAACACTGCCAAGGTAATCAGCAACCGGTTCAGCCTGATCCTGCGCCATTTGCGCCGCCGGGTTGAAAAACTCCGGCGAAAGCGGCTTGCCGAGCAGTGAGGCTTCCACATCCGCAAGGCGGACTGGCGTCGGGTTTGCGCCCGCCAAGGCAACACCGGCGCTGGCGCAGTTGCGATCTTCAATGTTCAGCGCAGCGGCAGCCGCCAGCATGGCATGATCCCGCGGGGTGCGGTTGATGCGCACCAGCGCGCCCAACACAGATGACTTATCTTTGAAGCTGACCTCCCAGATAATCTCGCCAGGCAGCAGGGCGTTGGCGCAATCTTTCATCCAGTCAGCAACCGGAACCTGACGGGTTTCAGATTCATTTTTCTTAACCAGCACGGTCGCGTCAAGGACCATCAGCGCCAGCGCGATATCGGGCGGGCTTTTTGGGTCCAGCAACGCGCCGGTAATGCTGGCAAGATGTCGCAACCCGAGCGTAGCGGAATAGTACGCGGCTTCGGAAAGAATTCCTTTTACCTGGGCTTTGATTAGATCGGATTGGTAAAGCTGCTGGAGGGTAACCGATCCGCCGATGTGAACAACGCCGTCTTCGCTTTGGTTAATCTGGTTTAAATTCAATTTTTCAAGATCAATAAACGCGTCCGCCTGAATGTCATCCAGCGCGGTCGGACGTGGACTGACGTGAACAACAACACTGTTGACATCAGAACGCTTCAAAAGCTGATGGGCTTTCTGCCAGTTTTCGGGTCTGTGAAACTCTCTTGTTTTGGACATGGATCTCCTTCCTGATCAAGCGGGGGTTGAGATGGGATGTTGCAAATAGAAAGCTGATGATTCAAAGATAATCATACATGATTAAGCCGGATCTGACGATAAGGAAAGGGGGTTGCGGCATGGAATGTGAAAACAGCGAACAACTTAAAGCCTTTCCGTGTTGAATTATTATGGATTAAAAACCGGATAAGCACAATAGAAATGATCTGGCAGGTCCATATGCGGGCGCAACTGTTCCAACATGTGCGGCTGGGTGATGATCTTTGGCTGATTACCGGTCAGGCTGGCGCCATGATTAACCGTGTCGATATAGCTCTGAATGTGCTCTTTATGCAAGAACTCAATTCTTTGTATATCTTTTGATCTGTCAATGGAATGCCCGTATGGGTTTTATTTTCAATCAAAAGGTGCGATAATTTATTCACTTTCAGGTGGTTTGCCGGCAATGAATCTTTTTTTTCATACTTCCTATAATCTTGATTTGCTCAATTTATTGGATGTGGTTTCTCAAAACAACACGCTCCATGAGCTTTACCCCGGCATTTATAAGGAATTCGGGCAGCCACTCAGCGCCATCTCCAGGGAGAGGTTGGCAAAAATCTCACATGCGCTGGATACAAGCAGGATGAGCCCATTGATTGCATTTGGCTTATCTGTAATACCCAATTTTGAAAAGGATGATTTGCTGGAACTGCTCCGTGAGCCAGAATGTTTTGACGCTGCCATACGCGAATTCCAGCCCGGTTTAGTCCGGCAAAGAGACCAGTTAACGCTTTTATTCCGCCTGGTTGCACCGGTGCTGGATGAAATTCAAAATCTTGGTTTTCAGGATTACTGGATCAGCGAGCTTCTGCCGCTGGTTGATGACAAAGCTATAAAGCTGGAGCGCGCTTATTTCCAAAGCGGAATCTGCGAGAAACTGGCAGGCATGGGAACCAGCCGGGAAGGTCATTGCTTCATCTGTGCCCTGAACGGGTTGAGCGCTGTAAATCTGATCAATGGAAGAATGATGGTGGATGTCCAATCAAACCCGCTTTCGATCTTCACCTTCATTTTTAATCATCTGATATCTGACGCCGCTGAAAAGAAGACGCTTGGAACGATGATCTATCAGGCTTTTGGAGCGCAGGATGCGGGGTGATGTCGTTGAAAGGAGGGCAGGCAGGCTAAAAGTACGCTTTTTATTCACCTGCCTGATTCTCAGCGGGCTGCTGGTTCTGATGGGCTGTAACACGGACGCTAAACCTGAAGCACTGTCCGTAAAAACGAGTCCAACCCCCAGCGTCAGCCCGAGTCTGACACCGGCTCCCTCGATCAGCCCGACACTGTCCAGCACACCAGCAGCGCGGGTCATTTACCCGACAGCTCGAATGTCACCGGCAACCGCCATTCCCCCGCCTGTCTGCCGCTACGCGCTTCCAGACGGGGTGCGTTTGCTGGTTTTGCTGGGTTCGGAGAATGACGCGCCTTTTGTCAGCCGCACCAGTGTCGTCATGCTGGCTTTCTACCATCCGGACCTGGCAAAGGTGGCGTTGCTTTCCCTGCCGCCGGAGATGTTCGTTTTTATCCCTGGTTTTACCATGCAGCGCATCGCTGTCGCTTATGCAGTGGGCGGATTTACCATGCTCTCAGATACGCTGGAGTACAACCTGGGTCTCAAGCCGGATGAGTATGCCCTGGTGCACGCAGATGATTTCGCCTGGTTTGTAAACGAGCTGCACGGGTTAGATGTGACCGTATTCCAGGATTATTATGATGTCTGTGGTGGGATTCCCCGGGGCAGCGTTCATTTCAGCGGGGAAGACCTGATTTGTTTTGTCAGTTTTCGGGTAAATGATGACATTCGCGATCAGGCGGTACGCCAGCAGCAGGTGGTTTATCAGGCATTCCAGACGATGGCGCGGGGTGGAAAACTGGTTGAGCTGGATGAGCTCTATCATACTTACCGTGATCATGTTCAGACCAACCTCACTCTGAAAACGCTGCTGGAAAACGTTCCATTGGCAATCCGGCTTGGCCAGCCAAACCGCTTTGGTTTTTATCAGTTTGACAGCGGTGATTTCACCGCCTGGGAACTGCCCGGTGATGTTGCCTCGAACGTGCTGCTGCCTCGAAATGAGCAGGTAAAGCATCTGATCGACGCAGCGGTGAAATTCGCCATCAGCCCGATGGAATCCTCCGATGTGATTAAGACGCTGGAATATGAACTGACCATCTCTCCCACCCCGACAGTCACATTGACATCGACGATCACGCCTACCCCGACGGCAACGGTAACCTTCACTGCCACCAGCACCATAACCTTAACCATCACACCCGGCGGACCAACACTGACACCCAGCAAGACCCCGACGGTTACGCCAACTTTCACCATCACGGTCCCCGGTCCGGGATATCCGTAAATACGATTATTCTTTTGGGTTATTTTTGCTAGAATCTATATTCAGCAGCTTTGTTTTATGCTAAACTATGCGCAGGAAAAGAACGGTTGTTCTTTTCCTGGTTCCGTTGTTAAAACAGAGAGTAGGGTATGCGTATCGGTAAAGCCCGGTGTAACCGTTTTCTGATCTTAATCCTGGCAATTCTATTTCTGTCCGCCCTGTTCGCAGGCGTATTATTGAACCCGCCTGTTGCCCAGGCGAAGGTGCCCACCGAGGAACCGGAAAAAGAATCCATCCGCAAAACCACCATCAAGGTTGATTATGTCTCGCATGAATGGTGGCTGGTACGCTGGAAAAATAATGAGATCACCTGCCGGTTTTTAATTGAACATACCGGCTGGCCAACCGCGGTTGAAGTGGAAGAACGCTGCGGCAGAGTAAAAGCCCAGGAATGGATCAAAGCCGCACCCTGCAACGCGGAGGAGGGCGGCGATGTCAGCCAGTGCTCCGGGGCTTATGTCAGTTTTTTCCAATCCTATTCCGGGGAGCGCGAAATTGAAATTGAATTGCCCCTGCCGCATGTCTGGCTATCACTGACCAATTGCGAGCAGGAAACTCCGGAAAACGCCTGCCGCAGCCTGCCCAACCTGCGTTTCATTGGTGAAGAATTGCTGGCAAACGAGAGTATCATCCGCATTCAGGGGATGATTGATAATGTGCCCTTCAGCTGCCCGTCGGATGTCTGCGACCTGCCTTTATGGGCGACCGGTAAAAATGGGGTCAAGATGCAATTCTGGGCAGACTCATCCTTTGGTGACTCGAGCGAGGTTTACGAAGCCCTGATCCGTGTGCAGCCCTGGGGTGATTTTACCAACCCGGAAGGGAACACCAGCGATGGACAGCTCTGGTACGTGGATGTGATTTCCAGCCAGTGGCGCGGCTCCACGCCGGCAAGCTGCGCGGAAACGTGGCAGGCTTTGCCGGATGTAGGCGGTCCACCGCCCTGGCTGCTGACACCCAAAGACAGCGGAGCTTTATATACCGATGTTTCTTTCTACTACCTGGCAGGTATGCTGATCAAAACCGGGCAGGTGGATGCGCGTTTTTGTCCCGATAATGGCTTGAATCGTGATTACATTGCCAACGCCTGCGGTCTACAGGAAGCTTACAGCAAGGTGGTTGAATGGCAGAACAGCTTTAACGAAGAGATTATGACCGTGGCGAATGAAACGGGTATACCAGCCCAGTTGTTAAAGAACGTCTTCAGCCGCGAGAGCCAGTTCTGGCCTGGTATCTACAGCAGCTATGAGGAAGCTGGGTTGGGGCAGATGACCGAAAAAGGCGCTGATACCCTGCTCTTATGGAACACCAGTTTTTACCAGCAGTTCTGTCCGCTCATTCTTAACCAAGAGTACTGCAACCAGGGCTTTGCGCACTTAAGTGGGGAAGAACAAGACATGCTGCGCGGCGCGCTGGTAACCAAAGTTAATTCAACCTGCCCGGAATGTCCCGAAGGGATTGACCTTTCGCAGGCGAACTTCTCGGTGCGTATTTTTGCCGAGGGATTGAAAGCCAATTGTGAACAGGTTGGCATGATTATCCGTAACAATACCCGCAAGTCACCGGGCGAATTGAGCAGTTATGAAGATCTGTGGCGCTTCACATTGGTTAATTACAACGCGGGCCCCGGCTGCCTGAATAACGCCATCCAGCTTGTTTACCGGCAGTATGGCTATCTTACCTGGGAGAATGTTGCCAAACGACTTGAACCGGCTTGCAGCGGCGCCATTGATTACGTGGAGGATCTGACCATTGTGGCGGATGGCATTGAACCAACACCGACCAGCTGGGTGCGTTTCTCCACACCGAATGCGGCGCAGTTGACCGCCATCGCTGCCAATGCCACACCAACACCAACCTTCTCTGCACCGGGCTTCAACCCGACAGCAACATCCGGGCAGGGCAACGTTCAGCCAACCGCAACCGGAGAAGGTTATCCCTACTATGCGCCTTATCCAACGCCGGAAGACCCAGGCTATAATGCTCCTGGCGCTACGCCCACCCCTTACAATTACCCCTGAAGCAGCCTTTTTACCAACAAAAAGGGATCTTAATCAAATCACATATCTGGTACGTTTATCCGCGCTCAGCCGGCGGTAGATTTCGTCCAGCATGTCACGAGATTGCGCTGTGAAGGGGACAGTGACAGAGATATATTTTTCAGCTGCGCTGTTTCGCACCAGCACTGTTTCCAGGTCAATCAGGCCGGCAATTTCCGTTATTACTTCAACGACAAACTGAAAATAATCCTGTCCTTCCCCGATCGCCTTGACCGAGAACGCACAGGGAAAATTTAAACCCGCATCATTTTCTGACATACTGTCTCCTTATTCAGATTGTCTGCTGGCATAAGCCACAATCTTCTATAATAACGCCAATCTTGTCTTGGCGTTTTGGTTATTTTAGCTGTGCTTATCACTGGAATTTTTCATTCACTCATTGTATACTTTTTAATCTGGAAAAGACCGCTTTATGCGCGGTAATCAGCATAAAAATCCATTAACCAGAGGATGGCACATGAAAGCTTCAGTCTCACAACAGGAATTGGCACATGGTTTAAATATTGTTTCCCGGGCGGTTTCCCCGCGCAGCGCCTTGCCTGTTTTGGCAAATATCCTCATCGCGACCGATGGGGGCAGAATCCGTCTGGCAGCGACCAACCTGGAGCTGGGCATCTCCTGCTGGATTACAGCAAATATCATTGAAGAAGGTTCGATTACCATCCCCGCCCGCACCATTTCCGACCTGGTGAGCACATTGCCCAATGAACGCATTGAGCTGGAATTAAATGAACGCTCGCAAACATTGAACGTGAGCTGTGGCAGCAACAGCACCGATATCAAAGGTATTGACGCTGCTGAGTATCCGCCCCTGCCCCTGCCGGAAAAAAGCAGTGGCGTTGAATTGAATGTTGCCGATTTAAAGGAAATGATTACCCAGGTGGCGTTTGCCGCCTCAACCGATGAAGCCCGTCCGGTTTTACAGGGTGTCTTAACCCAAATAGAGGGGTCAACCATTACCCTGGCAGCCACCGATGGTTTCCGCATTTCGGTGCGTTCCTCCCAGGTCGATAACCCTTCCGATAAAGCCATTTCCGTCATCATTCCCGCGCGGGCGATGAATGAACTGGCAAGAATTGCCGCCAATGGCGAATCCACCGTGAATATGAGCATTCCAACCGGCAGAGGTCAGGTGGTTTTCAATCTGAAAGACGCTGAGCTGGTTTCCCAATTGATTGAGGGCAACTTCCCCGATTACAAGATCATCATTCCCAAAACTTACAAGACACATACCGTTATCAACACACCCAGTTTTCAGAAAGCCTGCCGGCAGGCGGAGATTATTGCCCGTGATGGCAGTTATATTGTGCGCCTGCATATCCAGCCAAAAATGGATGCGCCCGGTATTGTTGAGGTTTCCGCCCAGTCAGAAGAAACCGGCAGCTCGGAAGTTCAACTGGACGCCTCGATTGATGGCGATGGATTGCTGATCGCGTTCAATGTACGCTATCTGCGTGAGGTTCTGGATGTGATCAAAACACCGACCGTGTTGCTGAATACCAATGCCAATAACACCCCCGCGACCATAAAACCAAGCGGAGATGAAGAATTTACGCATGTGATCATGCCCATGCATCTGGGATGATAGCGCGCTCAGGCGCGGCAGACAATTGAATCAGATACGGCGGAAAGAGAAGGATTAACCGCTGATATTACTCCCTTCCAATTCCTCAGAGCGGTTGATAACTATCGTCCGCTCTTTCTAAAACAGCGATTCGTACGGGTTTTTTTCGTCAAGTTTTGAGAGCAGCCAAGTGGAAATTGCGCCTGCAATAAACAGAATTCCGCATACCAGCACCACCCCGATGCCCGAAACCTGGCGAGGGATGATGGCAAGCGTGGAACCAACCACAACCCCCAGGATAAGGTGATACATGAATGTATAAGCTTTAATGAACAACCAGTTAATTAATTTGGCGAGCAGCAGCACACAAAGCGCGACACCGATAATTAAAGGAATGATGACGCCCAGATCAAGCTGGCGGATACCGCTTGCCATCGGTTGGTATAGCCCAAGGTAGATCAGGAAGTTGGATGGGCTTAAGCCAGGAATGACCATCCCCAGTCCGAAGATGAAGCCGCTCAACAGCCAGATGAAAAAATTGGTGTTGATGCTGCCGGTGTTGACCGTTTCTCCCCAGCGCATGAAGGCGAAGGTGGCT
>Ga0123335_1007872_pt1 | contig 11692 bp, 12 predicted proteins | sample BiotimSIPDNA_2_FD_89707 | JGI IMG/M metagenome (GOLD analysis project Ga0123335, IMG submission 89707) | Anaerobic biogas reactor microbial communites from Washington, USA - Biogas_R2 time_0 SIP DNA | ecosystem: Engineered > Bioreactor > Anaerobic > Unclassified | place: Washington, USA... | reverse complement strand
GTGACGCCGCCTGTGGTGGGGTCGGTCAGCAGGGCAATGTACAATCCTCCCGCCTCGCTGTGCCATTTCACCGCGCCGCTGGTCTTGGCCATCTGCATCAGAGACAGAATGCCCTCCTGCATGCGGGCCCCGCCGGATACGGTACATCCCACCACGGGCAGGCATTCCTGGCGGGCGTATTCAAACAGACGGGTGATCTTCTCCCCCACCACGCTTCCCATGCTACCCATCATAAAATTGGGCTCCATGGCAAACACACAGCATGGATTGCCCGCGATAGTGGCTATGCCGGTAATGACGGCCTCATTTTCCCCGCTTACCTCCCGAGAGGACCGCAGCTTCTCATCATAGCCGGGAAAGTCAATAAGATTTCTGGAAACAAGCTCCCCATGCATTTCCCGAAAGCTGCCCTCGTCTGTAAGATGGACAATCCGCTGCCGCGCCCCCATGCGGAGATGATAGCCGCAATGGGTACATACCAGGGCATTGGCCTGGAGATCATCCCTGAGCATGGTGGCACGGCAGGCATCACAACGTACATACATGCTCTCCGGAACCGATGGTGAGGAGGCCTGTTCTGTAACTTGTGAGTCTTCCAGGCGATTGTTGGGTTTCTTGAAAATCCCTTTTCGCAGCATTTCGCGCCTCCGTTTTCCATTTTCCGGCAATCGCCTCAAAAGGACTTATGCCAGCTTTGTTTTTGCATAAAGTCGGTAAAATAGTTCCCCTGCTGGAACTCGGGCGTTTGGAGGATATCCATTTGCAGCTGGCTGTTGTGGTCAATCCCCTCCACCACCAGCTCGCACAGCGCAGCCTGCATTTTGCGGATGGCCTCCTCCCGCGTTTTGGCATGGACAATGAGTTTACCGAGCATGGAATCATAAAAGGGAGGCACCACATAATCCTGATAAACAGCGCTGTCAAAACGCACCCAGGGGCCGCCCGGAACATGCAACAGGGAAATCCTGCCGCTGCTGGGCCGAAAGCTCATGCTGGGGTTTTCCGCATTGATGCGGCACTCCATGGCACAACCATTCAGTTTGATCTCTTTTTGGGTAAAGCCCAGCGGCTGCCCTGCGGCCACGCGAATTTGCCATTTTACCAGGTCAATCCCCGTCACCATTTCCGTCACCGGGTGTTCCACCTGCAAGCGTGTGTTCATCTCCATAAAATAGAAACCACCCTTGGCATCCATCAGGAACTCCAGGGTACCTGCGTTCTGGTATCCCACGGCTTTGGAAGCGCCAATGGCGGCCTCCATCATCTTCTTGCGGGTAGCCTCCGTCACGCTGGGGGAGGGTGTCTCCTCCAGCAGCTTTTGGTTCTTTCGCTGGATGGAGCATTCCCTTTCTCCCAGGCATACGACGTTTCCATGCCGGTCGCAGAGCATCTGCATCTCAATATGCTTGGTGGGTGACAGAAACTTTTCGATATACAGGCCTCCGTCTCCAAAGGCCAAAAAGGCTTCGTTGGAAGCATGCAGGTATGCATTTTCAAAATCCTCCGGTTTTTCCACCAGGCGAATACCCCTGCCACCGCCTCCAGCCTTGGCCTTCACCAGCAACGGGAAGCCGACCCTCTTGGCGTGCTGCTTGGCAGTTTCCAGGTCATCCACCGCATCGCAGCCGGGAATCACCGGTACCCCTGCCTCCCGCATGGCCCGTTTGGCAGCGTCCTTGTCCCCCATACGGCTGATGACCTCTGCAGGCGGGCCGATAAAGGCAATATTGCACTTTTCACAAAGCCTTGCAAACCTGGCGCTCTCTGAAAGAAAGCCATAGCCCGGATGGATGGCCTGGGCACCGGTGCACACCGCAGCAGAGAGGATTGCCTCCATGTTAAGGTAGCTGTCCTTGGCCGGAGCGGGGCCCACACAGATGCTCTCATCCGCCAGGTTTACATGGAGAGCATTCTGATCTGCCTGGGAATAAATCGCTACAGTGGAAATACCCATCTCCCGGCATGCACGGATTACCCTTACGGCAATCTCCCCGCGGTTGGCAATGAGGATTTTGGAAAACATCCTTATTCCTCCTTTGCCATCACGAAAGAAAAGTCGCTCTTCATACAAAGCTCGCCATCCACATGGCACTCCCCATGAGCAAAAATAAAATTCTGGAAGGAGCGGACGATCTCACTGACAAAGGTAATGGTTTCCCCGGGAACCACCCTGCGCTTAAACACAGCATTCTGAATGCCGGTAAAGTAGCAGTAGGTTTGGGGCTTTAGCAGCACGCAGCAGGTCTGAGCCAGCATTTCGCATAGAATCACCCCAGGTACCACAGGGTTTCCGGGGAAATGACCCTGCAAAAAGAACTCGTCGCCCCGCACATGGACCCTGCCCAGTGCCTTTCCTTCCGGCAGCAGTTCCACCTCGTCGATCAGCAGCATGGGCTCCCTGTGAGGGAGCAGATTCCAAATGGCTTCTCTGTTCATGAGCATCACCTAAAAAAGCTTGAATAGTGTTTGGGAAAATTCAACCACCTGGCCGTTTTGCACGCAGATGTCCGCGATCTCACCATCGGTTTCCGCCACAATTTCGTTGAGCAACTTCATGGCCTCGATGACACAGAGTACATCGCCCTTTTTTACCTTGTCACCCCGGCGCACATAGGGCCCAGCGTCCGGAGAGGGTGCCGCGTAAAACACACCCACCATGGGGGATTTCACTTCGGTGAGACGATTAAAATCCACTGCCTGCCCAGCCTGCTCCAAGGAGAGAGAGGCCTCCATGGGCTCAGGAGAGGATTGGGAAAGCGGCTGGGAAGGCAAGGCGGAAAGCGCGGCCTTGGGCAAAGTTGAAGCCTGCCCATTGCGTTCCATGCGGATGCGCGTATCCCCCTCGCATAACTCCAGCGCCGTTAAGTCGGAACTTTGCAGCAAATGCACAAGCTGCTTAAGCTTTTTGATATCCATGACGCTACTCCTTTGCAAAGGCCAGACAGGCGTTATGACCACCAAAGCCCAAAGAGGTGGAAAGGACCAGTTCCAGGGGAGCGTTTACAGCTCTGCCCGGCACATAGTTTAAATCGCATTCGGGGTCGGGCTCCTTTAGCCCGATGGTAGGCGGCACCAGCTGATGGTTCAGGGCCAGTACGCTGATGATGGCCTCGGCGGCGCCCGCCGCTCCCAGCATGTGCCCGATCATGGATTTGGAGGAGCTGACATATGCCTCGTTTGCCTGTTCTCCCAGGGCTTGCTTGATGGCCATGGTTTCCGTCCTGTCATTGAGCGGTGTGGAGGTGCCGTGGGCATTGATGTAGACGGCCTTTCCCCCCAGACCTCCCGCTTCCTCAAGTGCTCCCCGGATGGCCGCTACCGCCCCCCTACCCTCCGGATGGGGAGCTGTAATATGAAAGGCGTCGCAGGTGTGGCCATAGCCTTTGATCTCAGCGTATATGTTTGCTCCCCGGGTCTTGGCGTGCTCGTACTCCTCCAGTACCAACATCCCCGCGCCTTCTCCCATCACAAATCCATCACGCCTGATATCAAAGGGAATGCTGCTGTCCAGGGGATCATTGCGGGTGGAAAGGGCCATGCAGTTGGCGAAGCCCGCCACCGCCAGGGGTAAAATGGCCGCTTCTGAGCCGCCGGCCAGAACGGCATCCGCATACCCATGGCGAATCGCCCGATACGCTTCTCCAATGGTATTGCTGGAGGTGGCACAGGCAGTCACCGATGGCAGACAGGGTCCTTGGGCCTGAAAGCGGATGGCGATGCTTCCCGCCGCGATGTTACCAATCATCATAGGGATCATCAACGGTGAGACCTTTCGCGGACCGGTCAAAATGAACTTTTGGCACTCATTGGTCAGGGTCTGCAGACCGCCTATACCGGAGCCAATGTACACGCCCAATCTCTCCGGAGCCACCTGTCCCATGAGCCCGCTGTCGTCCATGGCCTGCTGCGCTGCTGCGATCGCATAGTGAGTGTAGGGGTCCGTCCGGCGAGCCTCGCCTGGCTCCATGTACGCGGCGGGGTCAAAGCCCTTCACTTCCGCCGCGATCTTCACCTTGAAGTCCGCCGTATCAAAACGCGTTATGTAACCAATGCCACATATGCCCTGGGAAATGCTTTCCCAAAAGGATGCCAGATCGTTTCCCACCGGGGAAATCACACCCATGCCTGTGATAACCACCCTGTTCATGCCGCTTCCCTCCCCCTTGCAGGGCCTAGATATACAAGCCTCCGTCTACCTTGATCACCTCTCCGGTGATATACGAGGCTTTTTCCGATGCCAAAAAAACTGCCAGATCTGCGATATCCTTCGGATTCCCCATCCTGCCCATAGGAATCTGGGTAAGTGCCGTTTCCCGTACCTTCTGCGGCAAATCCCCGGTCATGTCTGTTTCAATGAATCCGGGTGCGATGGCATTACATGTAATGTTCCTCCCTGCCATCTCCCGTGCGATGGTCTTGGTCAGGCCAATCATACCCGCCTTGGCGGCAGCATAATTGCATTGCCCTGCATTGCCCATCATCCCTGATACGGAGGAAATGTTGATGATCCGTCCGCCCCGTTTGCGCACGAAGTGGCCGCAGACCTGCCGAATCATGTAAAAGGCTCCCGTCAGGTTGGTTTGAATGACGGCGGTAAATTGTTCCGGGGGCATGACCATGGCCAGCCCATCCCGGGTGATGCCCGCGTTGTTGACCAGGATATCCAGCCCCCCGAAATCTGCCAGCACCTGGGATACTGTGGCTTTGACAGCCTGAAAATCTCCCACATCGCAGGCGTAGGTTCTTGCACTGCGCCCGAAGGTTTCCACCAGCCTCTGTGTTTCCTGAGCGGCCTCCCCATTGCGCTCGTATACTAAGGCCACATCCGCACCCGCCCTGGCCATCTCCACAGCGATGGCACGGCCAATTCCGCGGCCTGCACCCGTTACCAGCGCGATTTTATCTGTCAGCATGCTTTTTCTCCATTCAGTGCATCCATGGTGCGCATGAGGCTTTCCGCGTCTTCCACGTTCAGGGCTACAACATTGGGCAATGTTTTACGGACAAAGCCGCTGAGAGTCTTTCCAGGCCCCACCTCAATGAAGGTGGTGACCCCGTCAGCCGCCATATTTTCCAGGGTCTCCTGCCAACGGACAGGTTGGGCCGCCTGAGAGGCAAGGGCTCGAGCATATGGCGGGGCATAGGGCCTGGCTGTCAGGTTGGCATAGACCGGGATTGCAGGCGCAGCCAGGTGCGTTTGCTCCAGATATGCCTGAAGGGCTACCTGGGCCTGCACCATGTCAGGTGAGTGGAAAGCGCCACTCACAGCCAGAACAATGCCCCTGCCCCCAGCCTCCCGCACCCTATCGCCCAATTGGGCAAGCTTGCTTTTGCGACCCGCCACCACCAACTGCCCCGGGCAGTTATAGTTAACGGCAAATAATTCTGTAGACTCGCGGCAGAAGGCCTCCACCATTTCCGTTGGCAAGCCCATGACGGCCATCATCCCGCCATCCTTGCCCTGTGTACAGGCATGCATAACCTGGGCCCGAAGGCAGACCAGGCGAAAGGCATCCTCCATGGACAGCATACCCGCAAAGGCCAGCGCGGGTATTTCCCCCAGGGAAAAACCCGCAACCGCGTACGGGGAGATCCCACATTCCCGGAGAGCTTCTGCCGCCGCCAGATCTACACAGAAAAGACAGGGCTGTGTGTTTACGGTAATACTCAAGTCTTCCTTGGAGCCCCCATAGCATTGGCTGCGAGTGCCGGGGCGAAGCACCTCCGCCATGGTGAAGACGCGATTGGCCGCATTGCTGATTTCAGCAAGTGCCCGCCCCATGCCCGTTCCCTGTGAACCCTGCCCCGCAAACAGAAACGCTATCTTACCCATCTCATCGCTCCGCATAGAACCTGTTGGGTCTCTTCTAATAATTGCTGAATGATTTCCGTTGCGGTTTGCTCCCGGTTCACCAAAGCGGCAATCTGCCCTGCCATAAAGCAGCCGGATTTCTCGTTTCCTTCCCGCGCGGCACGACGAAGAGCCCCCGCACCAAAACGTTCCAACTCCTCATTGGAAATGGTGCTGTCATATTCCTTTTTCAAAAACTCCTGGGTAAAGAGGTTTTTCAGGGCGCGCACAGGATGCCCCAGACGCTTGCCCGTGGTCATGGTGTCAATGTCCTTTGCTCGGAGGACCCTGTCTTTATAGGCCTGGTGGATGGTGCATTCCCTGGCTACCAAAAATCGTGTGCCCATCTGAACGCCCACAGCGCCCAGCATCATGGCTGCTGCCATGCCCCTGCCATCCGCGATGCCGCCCGCCGCGATGACGGGAATACTCACCGCATCACAGATCTGGGGCACCAGCGCCATGGTGGTAATCTCCCCCACATGGCCGCCGGATTCCCCGCCCTCCGCAATCACCGCACATGCGCCGCCCCGTTCCACCAGCTTGGCCACAGCCACGGAGGGAACCACAGGCACCACACGGATGCCCGCCTCCAGCCATGCCTTCATGAATTTCCCCGGAAGGCCCGCTCCCGTGGTGACTACGGGAACCTCTTCCTCAATGACACACCGGGCGACCTCATCCACATAAGGGCTCATCAGCATGATGTTGACACCAAAGGGCCTCTGGGTAAGAACGCGGGTCTGACGGATTTCCTCCCGCAGTTGCTCCGCGTTCATGCTCATGGCGGATACGATGCCCAACCCCCCGCTGTTGGATACAGCAGAGGCCAGGGAGGCATCCGATACCCAGGCCATGCCTCCCTGGAGCACAGGGTATTGAATCCCCAGCATCTCGCAGATGGGCGTGACGATCATGCTTTCCCACCCGCTTGCTCAATGTAGGTCACCACGTCGCCAACGGTTTTCATATCGGCGGAAGCCTCCAGGCTGATGCCGAAGATATCTTCCAAAGCCATCAGCGAGTCCACGATGTCCAGAGAATCCATCTTCAACTCCTGAAAAGTGGTTTCAGAGCGAATCGCCGCTGCGTCCATTCCTGTCTTTTCTGCGAGAGCCGCCGCAACTTTTTCCAGAATCATAAGTAAGTCCTCCTTCAAATTTGAAAATCACATTCCATGGAAAAAAGCAAACTGCTTTTACCACCGCAAAGCCGCTGCACCTGTGGTCAACCCGCCGCCAAATGCGCACAGCACAATCAGATCGCCCCTTAACAACCTGCCTGCCCGGTTCAGTTCGTCCAGAAGAATGGGGATGCTTGACGCCGAAGTGTTGCCATATCGCTGAATCATCGAAGGAACTTTTTCCTCCGGAAGACTGAGCCGGTCCCGGGCTGTATCCAGAATCCGCTGATTTGCCTGGTGCAACAGGATGTAGCGTACCTCTTCCAACAGGATGCCGCTTTCCTTTAGCACCGCCTCCACGTCCTGGCAGATTGCATTGACTGCAAACCGATAGATTTCCTGTCCGTTCATAAAAACGGTCTGTTTCATCTCCGTAGGCTTCACGGCCCCGGGGAAGCCACCGGGGGTTCCGCCAATGGTCAGCAGTTCGTCATTTCCCACGGCTCCCAACCGGCTGGCCAGCAGACCCTCCCCCTGCGTCAGTACCACCGCGCCGGCACCGTCACCAAAGAGTACGCAGGTCGCGCGATCCTCCCAATCCACATGCTTGGACAGGCATTCTGCCGCGATGAGCAGCACCTTCCGGACTCTTTTTCTAGCAAAAAAACCTGCTGCCACCTCCAGCCCGTATAAAAACCCAGAACAAGCCGCGTTGATGTCAAAGGCCGCACAGGCTGCGCCGAGCCTCTTTTGGACGGTGCATGCCAGTGACGGTGTAACAAAATCTCCCTGCATGGTAGCGCAGAGAATCAAGTCCAGCTCCTTCGCACTCACTCCACTTTGAGCAAGCGCCTGTTCCCCTGCTCCTGCAGCTATGTCTGTGAGGGATTCCGTTGTGCATACAAAACGTCCATGGATTCCCGTACGGGTAGTGATCCATTCATCCGAGGTGTCCACCATCTGAGAAAGCTGCCGATTGGTCAGCAAATACTCTGGCACAGCATGGCCAGTGCCGACAATTTGAAAGCTGATAAGCCCATCTCCTTTATGGCTTGCTTAGTTTTCGATCAAAAAACAAGTTGAGCTTGCCCATCGCATGAAGCAGCGCTGCTTTTTCCGCCTCGTCTATGCCATTGGCGATATTCTTCACCATGTTCTCATGAAAACGCTGATGAATGCGGTCGATCTTGCGCCCCACCTCCGAAAGAGTCAGAATCACGGCGCGACCATCATCCATGGCCCTTGTTTTACACAATAACCCCTTTTTTTCCAGTTTGTTTGCTGCCACGGTCACAGTGGGTACTGTGAGGGCAAGCTCCTTTGCGGTCTCACTGACGGTGCGGCCCGTATCACCGTCTTTGCCCACCACTTCCAGCAAGTGCATTTCACCGATGGACAAGTTGAAGGTTCCCATACTCCGCAGCATCTGCTCCTCCAACTTCAGAACGGACCGGAAGGCGTTGACCAACAGTTCGTTCAGGTTCTCACAAAATGCGTCCATGTCAACCCCCCTACCCTGGTTTTCCCGAAACGAGAAAATTATAAACTCTTTTATTTAGTTTGTCAAACTAATTATATGACCAGGAAGTGCCGCAATCTGGAATCTCATTGGATTGGACCGGTCTTCATTCATACACAATTCCGGATGTACTTAAGGGGTCGGGTGGATGGCGCAAAAAGCGTTTTCAATACAGATAAACACCCGTCGGGCCGATGGCTGGATACGGCCCATATGTAGTAGGCGTACACCCAGGCGATCTGATCCACCAATATGCATCGATTTTATTCCCTACTGTCACTCCCAACCCAAACCGCCGAAGGGACTCCGCCTAGTTCTTTGTCAAAACCTTCCTTTCCACAAAAAGCTACGGTTTCCTTGACGGCAATGCTCGTGGGATAGGTTCTGCTGATCCTCTCCCGCCTGTCTCCCCGCAGGTAATCCGACAGGAGCACGATGCTGTCATAGCCAATCTCATACAAAGGCTGAGCCACACTGGTAATGGGGGGGCCAGTGTATTCGCTGGGGGCGATGGTCTGGTTGTCAAAGCCCATCACCGAGATGTCGTCAGGTACCCGCACCCCCCGCTTGATAGCGCAACGGATCGCATAACTGGCCACGACATCGTCGTAGCACAGCACCGCTGTAGGCCGGATATCCGGGGGCATCGATAAAAATGCGTCCATGACCCGCCATCCGTCCTCACTTCCTTCCTCAATATAGCGCACATAATCAGATCGGGCTGCTAAGCCCAATTCTTCAACAGCCCTGCGGTATCCCAAAAGCCGGTCCACACACACAGCCTTGTCCTGCTTTCCCGCAATGTATGAGATCTGTCGGTGTCCATGTTGGTAGAGATATTTCATGGCATTGAACACGCCTTGCCTGTTGTCGATGGCTATGCTGTGCGTTTGTACTGCCTGTACAGTATTTTCAATAAGCAGTATGGGAAAACCGGTGGAATAAAGGCCGCGAATAAACTCCTCGTCAAAAAGGTAAACACTGTAAAGGATTACGCCATCCACAACTCCGTTGCTCAGGTAGCGCACATATTTGCGCTTTTCCTCCATGCTTTTGCCTAGGGCGCTGCAAAAGACGACATGATAGTCACTTTTAAGCGCTCCGTACTCAAAGCCCAACAGCAAATCGTGAAAGAAGGGGTCGTGCAGGTTGTTCACCACCACGCCAATGGCGTTGGTCCCCTTTTTTACCAGTGCCCTGGCAGCAGCATTGGGCGTGTATCCCATTTGCGCCGCCACCTGCAATACCCTTTCGCAGATCTCCGGCTGCACTGCCCGGCTGTTGTTGAGCACACGGGACACGGTAGTGGGTGAAACTCCCGCCAACTTGGCGATTTCTCTAATCGTGACCAAACGTACTCATCCTTTGGAAAACGTTTTCCTTATGATGACGCGATTATATCACACATCCATTCATCAGTGCAACACTCTTTTCCAGCGAACCAAGTGATATGCAGAAATCCAGGATGCTTTCGTATTCTCATCTGCCGGGCGTCTTTACGCAGGCCAGTCTCCCGACTCCATGTATCGGTGCATTGCCTCAGCTACCTGCTTGGAAATTTGCATGGCGCCCACCACGGTTTTAGCTCCGGTCACCACATCGCCGGCAGCAAAAACCCCCTTGCGTGTGGTGCGCCCCAGTTCATCCACGGCAACCAGGCCGCTTTTTGCCACCTCAATGCCGGAAGTGGAGGAAACTATGACGGCCCTTGGGCCCTGTCCCACGGCGATGATACTGGAGTCCACCGGCAGAAGTTGCTCTGTGCCCTTCATGGGCTCCGCCCTCCGTCTTCCGTTTTCGTCTGTTTTAATCAGGGAATCGGCCAGCATCACTCCGCCATCCACAAAGGCCACTGTACTCTTTTTTAGCATGAGCTTTGCGCCGTCGATTTTGGCAAATTCGAGTTCCACAGAGCGGGCGGTAATGTCCTCCTCCTCCAGGTTGCCGATAATCCACACTTCTTCACAGCCATGACGGAAGGCTGTGCGGGCCACGTCCATGGCCACATTGCCCACGCCGATCACCGCCAGTCGCTTTCCCAGGCGGTATACGCCGGGGTTGCGCAGGTATTCAATGGCATAATGCACATTTCCCAGGCTCTCCCCCTGAATATTCAGACGGGAGGGACGCCAGACGCCGGTACCAATAAATACGGAACGGTATCCGTCCCGGAACAGATCATCCACGTTGAGATTGGTGCCAATAGCGGTATTGGGGCGGATGCGTACGCCGCTTTTAACCAGGACATCCATCATTCGGTCCAGCACAACCTTGGGCAGGCGAAATTCCGGTATGCCATATCGCATGACGCCGCCAATTTGATCATTGCCTTCGAAGATCGTCACATCATAATGATGCCGGGACAAGATCGTTGCGATGGTGATGCCGGCGGGGCCTGAGCCAATGATGGCCACCTTGCCGTTCTCCCGGGTGGAGGGCTTCGGATGGTAGATATTCAAATAATAATCGGAGATATATTTCTCAATGGCACTGATTTGCACAGGGGAACCCTTGGCGCCCAGCACGCAATGGCCTTCGCACTGGTTCTCCTGGGGGCACACATAGCTGCATACCAAGGACAGGGGATTATTCTCATAAAGCATCTTCCCGGCTTCCTCAATTTTGCTATGCAGCAGCAAATGAATAAACTCCCGAATCTGGGTGTTGGCCGGGCAACCCTTCTGACAGCGGGGTGTTTTACATTGCAGACACCGCTTGGCATCCTCAATTACATGCTTGCTCATGGCAGGCTCCTTTCCAAGTGCGGGTGATCCATGGCGGCGCTTTCCAGAAGATCCCCGACGCCCATACTGTACCACAGCGGCGCATCATTTGCCAACTGTGTCTATGATCCCATTGTGATGACCCCTACCGCTTCCACCGCCACTCTTTCCAGCATACCTGAATGCTTGACATTCTTAGATTTCCTATTGTACAATAATTTGTTTGAATCCCTTATTCCCCAGTCTGTATGTGAAGCGGAGGAACCCACCCTCATGACCCAACTCCAAGCCACGGCATCCCAGGAGATCCGGGCGGAAATAGAACGCCGCCGCACATTTGCCATCATCAGCCACCCGGACGCCGGAAAAACCACCCTTACGGAAAAGCTGCTCCTCTACGGCGGCGCAATCCGCCAAGCCGGCAGCGTGAAGGCACGAAAGGCCGAGCGGCATGCCACCAGCGCCTGGATGGAGAT
>Ga0123335_1007871_pt1 | contig 11692 bp, 7 predicted proteins | sample BiotimSIPDNA_2_FD_89707 | JGI IMG/M metagenome (GOLD analysis project Ga0123335, IMG submission 89707) | Anaerobic biogas reactor microbial communites from Washington, USA - Biogas_R2 time_0 SIP DNA | ecosystem: Engineered > Bioreactor > Anaerobic > Unclassified | place: Washington, USA... | reverse complement strand
TGAATTATGAATGCTGAATTATGAATGCTGAATTATGAATGCTGAATTATGAATGCTGAATTATGAATGCTGAATTATGAATGCTGAATTATGAATGCTGAATTATGAATGCTGAATTATGAATGATTTGTCTGCCCTTGTCCGCCCCTGTCTTACTAGGGATGCACCATGTTTTGCCGCTTGAATGGCGACATCGGCTGGATACGAGCACCCAAGGTGGCCTCATGCCACCCAAGGTGCTCCCAAGCCATTCGGGATTTTTCGATCCTGCAAGTTGAATTGGATTAAAAAAGGGAGGTTTTGGGGTATAGTATGCAAGTTCATAGATGTTGAGACATAAGCAGGTGTTAATATGTTAATTGCGAAATTGAGTTTGGTATTTGTTGTCTTGGTTGGGTTTTTGTATGGCGATGCAGAAAGGTTTCGGCTTGATCATGGCGAGTCGCGCAAGCTAGTTGTGGAAGGTCGTGGATTGGTTGGGGTACGATGTCGGCTTGATTTGCCAGATGGTCGTGAAGGTTGGGGCGGTCATTGGCTTGGGTTGACTTTGGATGGAAAGCCGATGCCCGATGTGGTTAATTCCTCTGGGTTTGTCGTGGATTTAAGTCGGATTCCCTTGCATCGCGAAGCACTGCGCGATGGCGATAGCGGGTTGTGGTTTGTGAAGGCTGACAGCGATTTCGTTGCTTTCAATGCCAGTGGCGGGACTCGATGCTATGATCTCAGTGGCTTTTTGGGTGGCGCAAATAGCATGAATGATCTTGGAGACTTTCGCAATTCGTACTACGACAAGGTGTTTCGGCTAGACAAGATGGTACGGGTCGTTGAATTGCGGAATTGCCATCCTCGCTTGTCAATGGTTTGCGAGGCTTTCTATGGGGATGAGGTCAGTCCCGGATTGCTAGCATCTCAAGTGCCGGTTGGCCAGGGGGTGTATCCCTGGAGTTTCCCTGAACTTGGTTGGGATGGGCTGATTTCGGCGCGTACATGCATTGGCGAGTTCCAGGCAATTCAGGTGATGATTCGGAATATCGGTGATTCTGATGTGGAGTTCAAGCCGGCAGTCGATGTGGAAGGCCCCTTCGACATCTTGCTTCGGCAGCAGACCTATCGGGAAGTGAAGGAAGAGAAAACCCCGCTTGAACGATCTCGCCACGATACCTGGGGAATTAAGCCAAATCTGGTGCCGGAACGGTTGGAGGCTATAGCTGATGCGATACTCCTTGAACGGAACCGCAGTTGCAGCCTTTGGTTGCTTTGTCGAGTGAAAAGCGATGCAAAAGCCGGTCGTTACCGCATGCAGTTGCGCTTAACAGGTGACGTGTCGATACCAGTCGAGGTCGAGGTATTGCCGTTTCAGCTTGTTGACAATGGTCGGATCTATGGCTTGTGGACGAATTCATTGCCTGGGAAGGATGATGATTGGCGTGCCCGGCAGGTACGCGATTTGAAGGAGCACGGAATTAACACGTTGTTCTTGGATGCCTATACGGTTCCCGTGAAGGTCGGCGAGGACGGCGAGCCAGACTTGGGCAGGTTTTCTGAAGCCCTGTCCTGGTGCGAGCGCGAGGGGTTTAATCGTAAGGTGTTGATTTACGGGTTGTTAAATCCGCTGTTGCGGCAGGTTGAGGCTGTATCTGGCAGCAAGGATTGTTCGTCTGAGGCCTGGCGTCGCGTCGCGAGGAAGGTATTTGTTGCGATTCACGAATTATGTGAGAGTCGCGGTTTCAAGGTGTACTTTCACGGTGTTGACGAGCCTGACGTGCATCCGAAATCGATGCCGTTTTTCGAATCGTTTGTGACTGCTTTGCGGGAATTTCCCGGTGTTCGGATTGGTTCGAATGCCTCGCCATCGGGCTATTTCAGATTTCATTCCCAGATCGATTTCAATATCTGCGGCGATGCCTTTGATTCTCTGATCAATGGGACGCCGCAGAAGAACTTCTTTTTCAAGGATTGGGATGCGGTGGACGTGGATTGGATGAAAAAGCATATTCGCTACGCATACGGACAGGTTAGGGCAAATGACGGATTGGGAGCAAGACAGCGATTCGGTTTCCTGCTTGACGCCTTGGGAATGGAAGGATATTGGGGATTCTCCTACCATTGGGGGAAAAGCACGATGAATGTGGCGTGGCCATATCCCGAAAGTGATGGGACGACTGGTACGACACAGGCTTGGGAAGCATTGCGAGAAGGCATCAATGATTCGAGATACTATGCGACTTTGCGAAAACTCAAGCCCGATGCAACCCTGCTCCTGCCATCCCCGGCTGAACTGAATCAAATGACGGCAGCTGAACTGCAGGGATTGAGAGATCGAATCATCGACCAGTTGACCACCGACACGAAAACGAATCAATAAGGAGCTCAGACTTATGAAGATAAAATATGCAATGTTGGCAATTCTGGCGTTTTGCCTCGGTTGCTTTGGCGACGCCTTCTTGCCTGTAAAGTCGTATCAGGTTCATCCTGGGAATTACATGAAGCACTACGGAAGCAGCCTGGACAAGGATTTGCGCGAGGATGGAGAAGGGCGGCTGGGGTTGCTGATTGACGGGAAGAACCAGGAAACTGGAGTTTGCTATGTCTTTTGGCGTTGCAAGGCCGAGGATGCCTATATGTGCTTTACGCTGGAATTGAGCGATGAACACCATGTGTCCAAGGTTGGAGTCAGGGGGAAGAATAACACGGGGATGTTCGCGAGCCCGTTGCGTGGATTCATCGAGACGAGTTCAGATGGCCTTGAGTTTAGCGCACCTGGGAAGACGGTTGAGTTCGAGGCGGTCGGGATTGGCGATTGGCTTGTTGAATTGCCGGTGGATCAGCGGGCGCGATTTGTCCGCGTGACCTTGTTCTCAAGTCCCGTCAAGTATCTCAACGTCAACGAGCTTGAGGTTTTCGGACGCTAGCGACGGTGGTTCCACCGACAATGAATCCGGATCAATCCAAGGGGTATTCCGTTTCCGGCAGGCAGGTGTAGTCGGCGAGGATCTCCGGCTTGTTCGCCATGGTGTCTTCCTTGGTGATTGGCCTGATGACCTTGCATGGAACGCCAGCGGCGACAGTATGGGACGGTATGTTGCGAGTGACGACCGAGCCGGCTCCGATGACGCAGGCGTCACCAATGGTGACGCCGGGGCAGACTGTGACATTGGCGCCGAACCAGCAATCGTTGCCAATGACTACGGGTTTTGCGTAGCAGAGGCGGGCTGGATTTCCATCCTTGTCATGCATCAGCTTTCTTTCGCCAGGGAGGAGTGGATGGACTGGCGTCACGATCGTAAAGTTGGGGCCGAAGCTGTTGTGGTTCCCGATTGTGACGAGTGCATCGTCCTGAATGGTCAAGTTGTAATTGAAGAAATTGTTGTGTCCGATGGTCGTATGCTTGCCGTAGTGGAAGAACACGGGACCTTGGATGAAGGAACCTTCCCCGAATTCATTGAGGATAAGTTCCAGGAGCTTCTGGCGGATTTCCACGTCGTCCTCGTCGGTTCGACTGTACTGGGCGCTCAGCTTGTGCGATCGAAGCTTGATCGCTCTGAGTTCGGGGTGTCCGGGGCGGAAGAGAACGCCAGCGAGAAGGTTGTCTTCTTCTTTCATGGTTTTGCCTTTGTTGTGGTTGTTTCAGAGGACTTCGCTGAGGATTTGCAGTGCCTGGGCGACATGCTGGGGCTCGATGTTCAACGGGGGCATCAACCTGAGAACGGTTTCGCCAGCCATGAGGACAAGCAAGCCCTTGGATTTGCAATCGGTAACAATCTTTGTCAACCGTTCCTTCGTATCCAATTCGACGCCGATCATCAAGCCTGCCCCCCTGACGTCCTTGATGTAGTCTTTCGTATTCTTGATCTTGTTCAATTCGCTGAAGAGGGCATGGGATTGCTCGCGGACATTGTCGATGACCTGCTCGTCCCTGATGATGTTGAGGACTTCGACTCCGACTGCCGAGATAAGCGGATTGCCGCCAAATGTGGTTCCGTGGTTTCCGGGCTTCAAGACATCTGCCAGTTTTGGCGCTACTTGGAAGCATCCCATCGGCAGTCCGTTGGCAATCGCCTTGGCGATGGTCATTGCATCAGGCGCGACGCCGTGGCGCTGGTAGGCGAAATAGGTTCCAGTTCGCGCCATGCCGCACTGAATCTCGTCTGCGAGAAGAAGCAGGTTGTGGGTGTCGCAAAGCTTGCGGAGCCCCAACATGAATTCCTTGGTCGCGGGGATGACGCCGCCTTCGCCTTGGACCGGCTCCAGAAGTATGGCGACCGTCTTTTCATTGATTAGTTTTTCGACGGATTGGAGGTCGTTGAAGTTGGCGAAGACGAAGCCCTGCATGTCAGGTCCGAAGCCTTCCCTGTACTTGGCGCGTCCCGTCGCCGCAAGCGTTGCCAATGTGCGTCCGTGGAAGGAGTTGTCCATGCAGATGATTTCGTGGCGACCACCATTCATGAAACCCCATTTTCTGGCGATTTTGATCATTCCCTCGTTGGCTTCGGCACCGGAGTTCCCGAAGAAGAATTTTCCGTTGAACGATCTTTCCCCGAGCATTTGCGCGAGTTTCGGGGTATGTTCGTTGATGTAGTAGTTCGAGCAGTGGACGAGCTTGCCGGCTTGCCTGGCGATCACTTCTGTGATTCGTGGATGGCAATGCCCCAGGCTACAGACGGAAATGCCTGAGGTGAAGTCCAGGTATTGCTTGCCTTCGCCGTCCCAGACGAAGGAACCCTTGCCCTTGGCAATGACCATGGTTCTGTTGTATGTATCAATGATGTTCGACTTTTCAAGCTTGACGATTTGTTCGAGGTTTTCCATAGTCTTTGATTGTGTAGTTAGTTATTGCTGTCTGGTGCGGATACTTTTCTGACGATGTCCTTGCTAAAATAATTGATTCCCATTCCTGCGTCGACGACGATGGTCTGGGCGTTGATTCCACTTGATCGTGGCGAGAGCAGGAAAGCCGCTACGTTGGCCGCTTCCTCGGTTTCCAGTGATCGACGCCTGGGGATGACGGTTTCCGCGTAAAGGTAGGCGTCAATGTATCCAGGAATGCCAGCAGATGCCGAAGTCTTCAAGAGACCTGGTCCGACGGCGTTGACCCTGATGTCGCGGGCGACTTCCGTTGCGAGGGATTTGGCGAGGAAGGCGACGGTCGAGTCGAGCGCCGCTTTGATCGGCCCCATGTAGCCGTAGTTTTCTGATGCCATTTTTGTGGTTGAAATGCTGATGGTCACGATTGAGGCGTCGCTTGCGAGCAAGGAACTGAGTTCATTGGCGATTTCGACCAGCGAGAAGCAGGAGATTTGCAGCGCTTGCAGGAAATCTGCCCTGACGGTCTGGTGAAATGGCTTCAAGCCTTCGGAATAGTTTGCGAAGGCGATCGAGTGGACAATTCCGTGAACCGTAGGAAAAATCGTTCCGATGTTGGCTTTGAGCGCCTCCAGCTGCTGCTTGTCTTCAACGTTGCAACAAATCGCCTGGGCTTCCGAACCGATGAGAGCACGATTCTTCTGGAGAAGATCCTCGTCCTTGAAAACATAGAGGAGGTTTGCACCGTTCTCGCGAAGTACCTGAGCAATGCCCCACGCGACACTGCGCCTGTTCGCAACTCCGAATATGACAATGTTCCGACCAGCTAATCCCAAAAATGACATGGCAAAACCTAATTGCAGTGAACCGATAAAACTTAAAAAGTAAATATAGCCGTCATTGCGATTTAACCCATAAAGTCAAAACAAAAAGTTCTTGCCAAATCGCGATGACCGGAGTTGCGACGGGGAATTTTATTCCGTCAAGACGAAAGCGCAAGCGGCGTCTTGAGGGATGTGGTTGTTTGCGAAGGCCTTGAGTTGGACGGAGAGGATTTTTGCGATCTTGTGCTTTTTCGCGTATGGGAAGTACGGGATGGTGTCCTTGGGATTGTTGCCGTCGATGTTGCCATCTTGCAACGGGGCTGCCGTGATGTTGAAGAGACCTGGCTTTGCTTGTGCGATGGTGACGTACGGTGATGATGGCCTGTTTTGCCCATCGACCCTCAGCCTTGTTCTAGCTTGCAGCTGGATGTTGTCAGGTGTGTTTCCGTCTTGGTCTGTGACGACGATTTGGAATTGTGGTTTTCCGTTGTCGACCAGGAATGATTTAGGGATGATCTGGACTTTCAGTGTTGAGCTGGCAGGTTTTCTCGGGTTGAATTTGAGCGCTGCATTGACTGCTGCGATAGCTGGTCGTTCCAGTCCGCAGGCGGTATCCCGATCATAGATTGGGTGTGTTTTGCCAAAGTGCGTTACTCTCCAGTGTACGAAAGACGTGTCACCCAAGTCGTATCCAAGCAGGATAATTGGCGCGCCGTCGTTTTGGAGCTTAGCGATGACTGGCTCTCCGTCCGTCTTTGTCGCCAAGGGCGTTGCGTCATTGGCTTTGATTGTTGCGACATTGAGTCCGTTGTGTTTTGCGGATCGCTCGGCGTCAAATTCCAAGATGGCCTTCATGTTGGCTTCGCCCAGGATTTTGAGTGGGATAGGGGAAGTCAGTTGATCTGGCAGGAGCTTTTGCGTGAAGGTTCCTGCTGGTGTGAATGTGGCTGCGGCGAGTTGCTGGAGGAATGGGTTATGGTTGTGGCAGGAACGTGAAATGACCAGGGCGACGCCATGTTGACGCAAGGCCTGGATCGTGTCGATTTCATTTTTTTCCAGTAGTCGGTGTGCGTCGAGGAATATAGCTGCGAGGCTGTTCCATGCTGGTTTAAGGTTATTGTTTTCATCGATGAATTCCTTGTAGTCGAGCGAGGTTCTGGTATCGTTTCCTGAGAAAGCGTATCCTCTTGCGACTTGGTCCATGATGTAGCGTTCGAAGACATTGACACTACGCCTGTCGGTAAGCGCGAGCAGTCTTGGCATGTTTGCTTCCAGTTGTCGGAGTTGTCGGAGGTACTTTGCGGTCTGTTCGAAGCGTGTTGTTGCTCGTTGCAGGGCTGCTTCATCATTTGCCTGGATGACTGAGAGCAGGTGGTTTGGCGATTTTGGGTTAAGGATGGTTTGGACAGATGGTTCCGTGGCTTCGGCAGGCAATGGTTGGATGCCGTAGGGGGCGAATCGTTGCTGTTTGAGCACTAGTATGGCATGGGCATTGTCTGGCAAGTTGGCGAAATTGAGGTCAGCGTTATGGCGAACGTTTTTGCCGATCGCTGCCAGGTCGGCGTTGATTTCGTTTGTGTTCGGCAGGTTGCTGACGATGTCACCGGGGTTGTTGAGCATGACGTATAGTGGCGAGTGGAATGCCTGCATGGAATGGTAGCAATCGTCCGGGGCGACGGCATCGGCCATCACCAGCGGCACGTGGTCGGAAGTCCAGCCTCCACCGAACTTTTCGTGGGGTGGTCTGTTGACATAGGCTTGTTCCTTGGTTTGGTTGGTGAGGTCCTCGAATGGTGCGTAGACCCAGTTGAGTGTGAATTCGGCGGATCCTATGATTGCTGGGGTGGCAATCATAGCTCGCCAGTACTTTTCCAAGTAGTAGGCGGCGCCTCGAGTATGGATTCCCCCGATGCCACTTGTCGCCCAGGAGTACTTTGGACCATTCCATTCGGTGATGGCGAGGGGGCGGTTGAAGAGGGTGGCTTCGGCGGCAAGTTCAGCCAAGTCCCGTGGGACTTCGTCCAGGCGTCCGCTATAGCGTCCCGTGTACTGGTTGATGCCGGAAATGTCTTCGTGGGGGAGCGGTTCGACGGTTTTGAAGTGTCCTGCCCTTACGTACATTACCGGTGCATTGTCCAGATTGCGCTGGCGGACTTTCTGGGCGATTGCGTCCAGCGGCTGGAACGCGGTCTGCGGGAAGGCATCGTTGATGGAAGCACCCCATGAATCCAATTCGACTTCGTTGCCGACCTGGATTACTTGTGGCGAAGCTTTCGAAAGCAGGGGTGCCAAGAGGTCGGCACTGAAGTCGAAGTCGTACAGGAATTGGTCAAGATCATCGAAAGATTTGAGGCTCTTGTAGGATGGTGTTGCGGAGGCTAGCTGGGTGATGCCATGTTTTTCCAATAAGCTCCAGGTGGACTTGCTTCGAGTCATGCCGTAGAATCTGGTGCCCTCGGTCCACAGGTCGTGGAGCATCCTGACGGACTCAACAGGGCATTTTTCCAGTGAGGAAATGAAGCCTGGTACGGCGGCGGTCCTGAAGAAAGCGGGCTGACCGTTGTAGACGTAGGCCCAGTCGGGCATGTTGCGTCGCGAGACATGCCTGAGGATTGTGCTGGGGCCCGACTGGAGAACCTGTGCGTGGCGCAGGCCAACTTGGCGAGTGTCGTGGGCGACGACCCGTCCGTCCTGTTCCGCGAAGATGACCAGAGTAAATTGGTTTGGGGTTTGCGGCGCCCACAACGGGCAGTGTGCATCCAGCCTGAGCTGCTTGCCTCCCTTGGTTGTTGCGTAAGCCAGTTTTCGTTCAGCATTTATTGCGTCCAGCAGGAAAGCGGTCAAGGTATCGTGCTTGAGGTCTTGGTCAGCCTTGATGACGACGGTTAGCCAACCCTCGACCAGTGAATTTTTAGTTGTGAAAGCGGGTGCGTTGGCAGGCGGGAGCAGTTTTGGGATTTCCTGTGTGACTGGCTTGTTGGCTTCAGCGAAGACGAATTTCGTGGTGAATGAGTTCATGTACTGTGCGTGAATCTTTGGAAGTCGTCTCAGGGATTCTTCTCGGGCTGCTATTTGAGTTCGGAGTTTTAGCAGCTTGGTTCTTGCTTCCAACAGGCGTTTTGCGCGTTGATCCAGCTGTTGTTGGGTGACTTGTTCGATTGCGGGACGTGGTTTGATGGTGATCTTCCTGACGTCCAGGTTGAAGTTGTCAGGGCTTCCGTTGACGTTTTGTAGCCTGAATGCCAACCTGAAAATGGTTTCTGTTTCTCGTCGCGCTGCCCGTTTTGGCTTTGCGACGTTGAAGTCGACGTCCTGCCATTCGGCACTGGGGAATGGTACTGGTGGGATATCAATGAACGATTCGGCGTTGTCCGGTAGTTGTGCGCATGTCCTGAGCAGGAATGGGAGTTCGGGATTGAGCTGTTTGGCACCGCAGCGGAGGGTTGTTGTGATGACGCAGTCGGTGATGTCCAGGAACTGTCCGTTGTTGCAGGCATGTTTTGGGATGTTGATGTTGAGGAATACGGTCTGGTCGTCGGGATTATCGGTGAAGATGACGTTTTGCCTGACGAAGGCGGCTCCGTCCTCTTTGACGATCGTTGGCTTTGGTTGTGTAGTCGCCTTGTAGAGGACATGATTGAAGATGCCATCGGTGTCTTTAGAAGCATCAAAGATGACTTTTGGCTCTTCGCTGTCTAGTTTTTTGATTTCGTCCTTGTATTGATCGAAGGTTGGGAAATCGAAAGCGACATCATTTATGGGGACTGCGTTTGGCTGTTTCCAAGGAAGGTCGTTGCTGTTGAGGATTTGGGTTGCCTCTTCTGGTTTGGCGAGAATTTGCCGGAGTGTCGCGTCCCATTTGTTGAGTTGTTCAATGTTATTGTTGATTCGAATCAGTTCGACTTGCGTGCGCGCCTCGATGTCCTTGAGCCTGTCGTATTCTGTTTTGACGGGATCTTCTGGGGCTTTCCATTCTTCTTTGTCATGGGTGAACGAGGGACCGTCGGGGAGGAATTGAACCGTATCGACGATGATTGCGCCAGCTCCCGTGGAGTTTTGCATGGGCAGTAGTTGAAATTGTACCAAGTTTTCGAAGTCAAGCTTTGGGAGGTTGTTTGGGTTGCCGCTTCGGTAGTAGGTGAAGTCATTGGCAGTCAATGTGAATGTCTGCCAGGCATCTGTGAGACTCAGGTAGCTCTTCGTGTGCCATTCGATGCCATCCAAGGTTAGGACTCGGATCTGGATATCCTTTGGGAGGTCGGTATCGCGTCGTGCCTGGAATTGGATTTTGTCCACTTTTGCCGGTTTGATCAGCGGCCAATTGAAGCGCGACCAAGGACCTTGGTCGTAGTCGAGCCGCATGGCGGCATCGGATCCATTTGCGCCTGGCGTGACCAACTCGCTTCCCGTGGCGTTGCCTAGGTGGGAGAGTTGATGGCGCCAGGTCAGAGCAGTGCCGGCGTTCTCATCGGTGGGATTCGCTGCCAAGGCAAGGGGGAGCAGGAATAGCAGAAGAAGATTGCGCTTCATGAAGACCTCGGGTTCTTGTTCGTATTTAAAGCCTAGAAAAAAAGGAAGCGGCGCAAGCGCAAAACTACGAGGGTACCGATGGCAACGATGACTGGCTGGCTAGAAAAGTGAGCGGTAGAGGGCTGCCAGCCTGTCGGCTTGCTCCTCAAGCCTGAATTCAGTCTTGGCGATGTTATGTGCATCTGCTGCGCGTTCCTGTGCCAGCGCTGGATTTTCAACGATAGCATCGAGTTCCTGTGCCAGTTGCTTTTGATCTCCGACTGTGAAGGTGGTCACGGATTGCCTCAGTTCAGGCCTTGGGATATTTGCAAGGATGTCGCTGACGACGAGTGGTATTTTTGCTGTTATGCATTCGAGCAGGACATATGAAAGCCCTTCATAGAGCGATGGCAGGATTGCAAGGTCGAAAGCTGGGAGGAATTGTGCGAGCCCTGGGATTGCACCCATGAAAAGTGTTCTGTTAGTGACATCGAGTTGTTTTGCAAGATTTTTCAGTGGTTCCCTTTCAGGTCCGTCACCACAGAATACAAGTGTTAATTGCGTTGACTTTGTGAGTGCAAATGCTTCGAGTAGCTGTGGCAGTCCTTTTTGTCTGGCCAGCCTGCAAGGAACGACTCCGACTATTTGGTCTTGCGGGATATTGAGTTTTTTGCGTGCTTCTTCACGCGAGAGCAGGTGCTTTTCAAAGTCGTCCGGCAATCCATTTTCAATGAGGTTGAATTTATTGGCTGGCAATTCGAGATCGTTTGCGTCGTGTATCTCTGCTCGTCCTACGAAGACGTATGCATTCGTTCGCTTGGCTCCCCAGCGTTCAATGGTCTTCGTGGCGAGGGTAATGGCCACTGGCAGGGAGGGGTGGATGGCGAAGGCGTGGGGAGAATAGAGGATTTTCGTCATCGGAGAGGCGGGTTTTGCCAGCCTTCCGATCAGTCCTGCTACGCTGGCGTGGAGATGCATCGTTTTTGGACGCTGTTCGACTAGGACTGCCTTTAGGTTTTTCAGGGCGGAAGGGAGTCCGACGATGTTATGGCACTCGTACGGGAATGACCAGACCTTGCAGCCAAGGCGCTGGAGTTCTTCCAGGTCTTGGGGAAAGGTCGGTTCAAAGCGCCTTCCGAATGCGAAGATTCCGCATTTCAGCTTGCGTTTGATCAGTTCCGGCAGAAGGTAGTTGACATGCCTACGGACGCCACCGCCACAGGCTTCGACGACATAGAGGATGTCGAGTTGACTTGCGTCCATTTTGATCTCCTGTCTTTCTTTCGCAGTTTACTGGGTCTTGCTATTTTTTCTTTGGTTTAGCGGGCTTGGCGGATGATTTGGTTTGTGGTTCTGGCACGACCACATCCGCTGAGACTTTTGGCATTGTGAGGTACTTTCTTCGTTTTTTTGGATCTTTCAGCGGTGTTTCTTTTTTATCTTGGATACGTCCTTCGGTTGCGTGCACTGTGTTTGATTTGAAGTCGTTAAGTACGAGTTCAGTTGTAGTGACGCTTGGATGGACATTGCACAGTGTATTTATTTCATCCAATTCT
>Ga0123335_1007869_pt1 | contig 11697 bp, 11 predicted proteins | sample BiotimSIPDNA_2_FD_89707 | JGI IMG/M metagenome (GOLD analysis project Ga0123335, IMG submission 89707) | Anaerobic biogas reactor microbial communites from Washington, USA - Biogas_R2 time_0 SIP DNA | ecosystem: Engineered > Bioreactor > Anaerobic > Unclassified | place: Washington, USA... | reverse complement strand
CCATCTGAAGACAAGAAACGACGCGGCTCGCTGCGATGAAGCTTGGCTTTTTTGCGTTTGCCGTGATCTTTCAGATAACCCTCGCTCTCCAACTCCTCGATGATTTCCTCGATATCCTGGGTATTCTCGGATTGACTTATAGCCAGCAGCACTGACTCCAGGTAGGATATCTCCAGGCGATTCTGCTCTTGAAGATTGGTCAGGTGGCGCAGAGCCGACCGGCTCTTGTTGTAGGTCTTGAAATAACGCTGTGCGTTCTGAATTGGTGTATAGCGCGGATCCAGGTCAATAGAAACCGGTTCCCCGGTGGTGAAATCGTTAAATTCTGCTTGCAGGTCACCCTTATGCAGTTCATGGGCGTAGGCCGTTATCAGTTCGCCCCAATTCTTATACTTTTCGTTTTCACGAGCGTGCTCTTCATCGCCGGCCAGGTGGTACTGCTTTTTATAAGCCTTATCCAGGAACCCTTTGATATTGCGGGTCAGATTGGCTTTGATAGAATCCAGTTTCAGACGACCCATTTTACTTTGATAATAGCGGTCACAGGCCTCATTGATGCCGTCGGTGCTAACGATTTCTATTTGCGGACCAAGTTCGATCAGTTGATACGGTGCGAATTCTATGCTTTGGCCCCCATCGAAGGCTACGAATGCCTCATTAGAAGTACCCAGCAAAAATATTATCTGCTCCAGCTGCTGCGCAACCATGCTGAATTCGTATTCCCCGCATTGTTCCACCGGAAGAGCCGGGTCCAGTCCAGATTTATAACAGAGCTGACGAGCCGAAAACGGGCTGATGCCGGAAAAGGTGTTGAATATGGCCTGGGATAGCTCCGTATGGGGAGCTTGGTTCCAGATATGTTCTACCATGGCTTCGGAAGAGAACCTCAATGGGTTGAGCTTGGCCTGGTCGGGCGGTTCTACATATACTCTGCCCGGCATTACCTCTCGGTAGGAGTTTTGCTCAGAGTTGAAGCGCTTGATGGCATCTATAATAGTGTTGTTCTCGAGATTGATCAAGACAATATTGGAATGACGACCGGTAAATTCACAAATCAGTCGCTTCATCTTCCATTCCCGGAAATCATCCATAGCCTCGATATCGATATACATAATGCGTTCGAATTCGCATTGATGGATCGCCTTTATTTTACCGCCCTCCAGGTATTTTCGCAGCAACATACAAAAGGCCGGCGGGTTAGTGGGATTATCCTTCCTGATACTAGACAGGTAACAGCGAGCCCATCTGGAATTGGCTGAAAGCAGCAGTCGGCAGGAACCGGTCCTGGTACGGATAGACATCACGATCTCATCTTTTTCCGGCTGAAATATCTTATCTATGCGCGCATCCACCAGGCGCTCGTCTAGTTCCCGGCAGAGTGCGTGGATGGTTATTCCGTCAAAAGGCATAAATAATGCCCCTTTCTTGTCGTTGTAATTATATTGGCAGAGTGTATACTTCAGATATTCGGACTGGAGTTATTGAAACAGCAAAAGTATAGCATTATACTGTGGCAAAGACAAACCTGCAGGAGTGGCGTGAATATCATTCGGTCGATATAATTATACTATAGCGAGTATTGGCCTCGGAGGTGAGGATATGACTGAAACGCTAAAGTCCTTCTACCAGAATATCCTGCAGCAAGTCCTTACCCTGGAGTTGGAGAAGAAAAGTCTCAGCACGGATATGCTGGTTACTCGCAACAAAGAGCATCGGCTGAGTATGATATTAAAATTTCTGGATTATGACCTAAAAAAGCATGAACTCCTGGAGCATGCCGCAGTAGTAGGCATGAGAAACAGAGATGATAGCATCCTCGAACATCTGGGGCAGCTCTATTCATATACCGGCAGTGATGAGGGAATAATCGCTCGAATACACTCAGAGATCGAATTGGTTAGTGGTTTTCTTAACCTCTTGGCTAAGTCGGACAAGCACCCGGAGGTTGTCTCCTTTTTTGAGCGGAGGATGATCCAGGAGATTATCAAATATGTAATGGAACAAGCCCGAATGTACAATAAGAGCGGAGGATGAGATATGGCAGGGAAGGTAAAGGTGGTAGTAGCAGGAGCCCTGGGCAAGATGGGGTTGGAAACGCTAAAGGCAGTATTAAGGGATAGTGACCTGGAACTGGTGGGGGCGGTTGATGTAAAGGCTCGGGGAGAAGCGGTAGCAGCCCTGACCGGAGATGCTGACTGTGGCTTGGTGCTGGGGGGGGACCTGGAAACCATCATCAAAGAAACCACTCCAGATGTATTGATTGATTTTACCAATCCCCAGGCAGTCTTCAATAATGCCAAGACTGCCCTGAAAAACCATGTCTATTCTGTAATTGGGACCACCGGACTCAATGAGGTAGAATTAAAACAATTGGAAAAACTTGCGCTGGAAAAGAAAATAGGCGTGGCAGTGATTCCCAACTTTGCAATAGGTGCGGTTCTTATGATGAAGTTCGCTCGTGAGGCGGCGCGCTATTTCCCTGATGTGGAGATTATAGAACTGCATCATGATCAGAAGATGGATGCTCCCTCCGGCACTGCTATCAAAACAGCGGAGATGATCGCCGGAAATCGGGCCAGCCGTCCGCCCAAGAATATCAAAGAGTTTGAAAAGCTTGCCGGTGCTAGGGGAGGGGAGATAGAGCAGATCAGAATCCACAGCATCCGTCTTCCGGGATTGATCGCCCATCAGGAAGTGCTTTTCGGCGCCCCTGGGCAGAGTTTGAAGATCCGCCATGATTCCATGGATCGTGCTGCCTTCATGCCCGGTGTGGTAATGGTGGTTAAGGCGATAATGCAACGTGAAGGCTTGATCTATGGTATGGAGAATCTAATCTAGAATGGCCGTTATGTAAATGAAAGGCCTGAGATCTATTCCGGTCTCAGGCCTTATTATTAATGCAATGCTACCTTGATATGATGCTTGCGTCTCTAGGGAAGAATATTGACACTCACTTCTGATGATTCCATTAGAGTAAGTTTGTGATCAGGCTTACCCACAGTAGTTTGGAGAAGTATCGGCTCACTTGGACTATTATCAGGGTTTTCATTCATTTCACCATAATTATCACGGGCTTGTTGTTCCTGGCGCAAATCAACTAGTGTTTTGCCATCCCGGTCTAGCCAGGATACATTTCCATATATGGAGCTTGGGTTGGCATCCAGCACACTTACGAGTATATTGGCCCCGGGCATTAGTGTTACCTTGGTTCGGCTGCCGCCTTTTATGACCCAGTTGTTATTTATCGAGGCCGGACTGATATCTATTGAGGTACTGTTTAATTCCATTTCAATTGCAGCATTGGCTGGCAGGGTTAAATAGTAATTATAAAGATAGATGCCAGCCTCCAGGTCGATATATAGGGTGTCTCCATCCTGTCGGGAGGTGACCTGTACGTTTTCAGCCAGCTTTTTTACTGCTTCTTCACGGGATTCGGCTCTAATATGGCCCCGGCCGTAAATACTTACTTCCTGGCTGGAGCTATCCCTCACTACGAGGTGGGGGGCACTCTCGGCATGGATGATTATGTTGCGGGCTTTGCCGGCATCCACTTTGGTAGTAGGAGTAGTCAGTTCATAGTCAGCTGATCGTAGCTCTCTTTGCACATAATCGGTCAGACCAAAGTGACTGGCGGTCTGTATTGCTACCCCGGAGAACACAATTATCAAAATCATAATAATGCTGAAACCGTCATATTTTATCTTACTTTGTTCGTCTTTCCGGAAATAGTATTGAATCAGAACCTCAATACCTAACAAAATTAAGATCAGCGGCCACCATTTCAAGGCCAGATCCATCACCGCGATACGGTTTAACTGGGCATAGAGCAATCCGATGCCGCTACTTAGCAGTAGCAGTCCCATGGAAAGAGTACCTACCCGCCATTGTCTCATTGATCGTCACCGTCCTCGTTATCTAAATCAGCCTTGCCGCCTATGAGCAGCTTGATGCCTCCGCCTATCAACAACACGGCGACCAGGCAGGTTTCTATATAGTTCTTCATCTCCGGACTTATCATGTAGACCAGCGCTGGGTTGATGACACGTTGTACCATTACCAGCAGACCGAGTATAATGAGGCCCCAACCCAGCCAATGGGGGTGGTCGGAAAACCAGTCAAATATCAGGGAGGTGTCCGGGCGCAACCCGTCACTTTCTTCATCCAGCAAATGGCAAACATCGAATAGACTGTAGAAAAAGATAACGGGCAATACAAAGATGAATACCCGGAGACCAAGGAAACTCACCAGGCACAAAGTCAGGAAAAAGGCGGCCATAATCTGGGCACCCTGCCGCAGAAGACCCAGATACATATGTCCGGCTCCCGGGAATATCGAGAAAGCGATTGCCAGCATTTTTCGACTGCTTACAAATTGTAAATCTGTTTCTAGGGAGCGGTCATTGCTTTCTTGTTCCGAACCATCAGCTAAACGGGAAGCTAAAGATAATGCTTCAGCCAGCGCTAGAAACCACAACAATCCCATGGCCAAAACCGATATACCACCTATGAAACCGTCATTAACAGGCAGGATTTCTGATCCCATGGCCGCCACCATGATAAGTCCCAGGAACATAGCGAAGAACATGAAGGCTCGTTGGCTTCTGCCCAGGTACAGGTGGCTTAGACCCGGTACCGGTGATAACAATACCACTAAAAACTTGCTCTTTTTTTTCACCACTTTACCTCCTTTAATTTAGTAAAGCTCATATTATCGACCCATTGGGTGGCGCTGGCCTCGATCTTCTCAGGCCAGGTGAAGAGGAGGCTTTTCTCTTGATTGCGAGCTGCTATCGGGTTACTCTGCCGGGGAATCTGCGCAGTCTGATCGACCGCTGATTGAAAGACACCTCCGCCCATCAAGACTATGGTAACGGCAGCAGCAGCAACATAATTTATCAACATCCGCCGGCGCTTATTTCTCGCTGAAGGCCGTCTTTGTTGTGCATGTTGCGAGGTTCTGATGAATTCCATGGTATGACTGGAGAAATCAACGCCTACCAAGACAGTGGCTGCTAATCCATCCTGGTCTATGGAGTTTAGAAACAGTTCCTGACATCCATTACAGGTGGCCAGATGGCTTTCCATCAGATCCAATTGTTCGCTGGGCAGTTGTTTATGGTAGAACATCTGCCATGTCGCTTGGTCGTAGTGCATCAATCTCCCTCCTCCCATTTTTCTTTCATCATCTTTCTAGCCCGGTAGAGCCGGGACTCCACTGTTTTTACACTGATGCCTTCCTCGCGGGCTATGGTCTGGTAAGATTTGCCCTCGAAGTGATACTTAACCACCACCCGGCGATAAGGCGGGGACAATCCCCGGCATAACTGGTGGAGCAACATCTCCTGCTCCCGTTGTAGTATAACCTGTTCGATCTTTGAATCCGACCTGTTCTCGGCCAGGCATATCTGTTCCAGGCATTCAGCCAGGGCTTGTCGCCGCTTTTGGCTTCGTTTCCAGTCAAGGGCCTTGTTTACTGCTGTTTTGCCGATCCAGGATTTCAGTTCTCCCTCTTGTTTATTGGGAAGGGAACGGTAGAGTTGCAGGAAAACCTCCTGGGCCAAGTCTTCTGCGTCCTGTCGCTCGCTGACGAAGCGAAGGACGATAGCAAATATATAGGCCTGGTAGCGGGTAATAATAGTGGCAAAGGCTTCATCATCTCCGCCAAGATGACGATCAATCAATTCGTTATCGCTGCAAACCTCTACCACCCCCTTTACCTGTAATAATAACGCTGTTCAATTAAAAAACCCTGCAAGCAAGAACTGTGCAGGGTCATTAGCTTATGCGGGTTAGGTCTGAAACTATCTGAATAAGTGATTCCACCGCTGATCGACCCGCTTAACGATATCTTCACGCGGCTCCAGAGCAGCCGGATAGTGCGGTTTCATCCGAGCATCAATAATAATGGGAAGGCTGTATTCGATAGCATTGCGGTGCATGGTTTGCGGGGCGTAGATATCCCAGACCGGGTCAAAACGGGTGAAAACGGTCCACAGGAAAGCCGTTTGATCAGTTATTTCGTCGGCATCATCCACCAGTATAACCAGTGGCCAGGAGGCCAGAGCCGGTCCTTCCAGTTCCAGCAGTTGGGCTGGCAGCTTTTCATCCGAGGTAAAACTTGCACCGGACACTAATAAACAACCGGCGGAGTACGCCTTGACCTTGTTGATCCCGGCTAACGGACCCGATTGCCAGGCTACAGGCAGCTGGCGTATAGGGTCGCCCAGGCCAAGTATAATGGCTTTACTGCCTTCGTTATATTTACGCCCGGTATAATCCAGGGTGTCCATGGCGGTATCATGGATTATCACCAGATCGCGAGCTGGATCGAAACGCTCCAAAATGGTCTCCAACAACCGGGGGAAGTCCTTAAGATCGACATCCTTATTGGTGGCCAGCAGTACCTTAGTCAGGCTTAACTGACCTTCACCCAGTATCCTAAAGCAATGGGCCAGGGCTTCGTGAAAATAGCTCTCACGTACAGTCGCTGCGCTCAGAGTATGGAAACCAGCTTCGGCGTAGGTCCACAGTGATTTCACGCCGGGCATAACCAGCGGGAAGAGTGGAGTGAGTAACTCCTGCATCCATTCTCCGATATAATAGTCTTCCTGCCGGGGCTTGCCGACAATGGTTGCGGGGTAGATAGCATCCTGCCGGTGATAGATATTTTGCACGTTAAAAACGGGGAAGTCATGGGCCAGTGAATAATAGCCATAGTGGTCGCCAAAAGGACCTTCCGGACGACGAGTATGCGGTGGAACCTGACCGCAAATAGCAAATTCGGCTTCGGCCACTAACCGGTGCTGATGGGCGCTTATCTCGGCCATATCAATTTTGTCGCCCATTAAAAAAGAAGCATAGAGAAGTTCCGGCAAGGGTTCCGGCAAGGCGGTGATAGCCGCGATAGTCAACGCGGGAGGTCCGCCCAGGAATACCGTGACCGGCAGAGCATGGCCATTTTGTTCTGCTTCGAAATAATGAAAACCTCCGCCTTTATGGATCTGCCAGTGCATGCCAGTCTGGTTTTCTGAATAGATCTGTACCCGATACATACCCAAGTTGTGCTCTCCGGTGACGGGGTGTTCAGTATAGACCAGCGGTAAGGTTAAAAAGGGGCCGCCGTCCTCCTGCCAGCTGGTCAGAACCGGCAGGGCAGTAAGATCGACTGGGGATATTCGGTTTTGCAGGACCGGAGCTTTGGCCGATGGTATAGTCCGCAGACCGCTGCGTGCGGCGGGGAATAGCCAATGGCGTTCCTGCCACAGGGTGCTCAAGCGGGGCGGCATCAGCTGGTGTAAGGCGGAAACCGCCTGTTTAATGATCGCTTCTGGTTTAGGACCCATGGCCAGTTCCATGCGTTGTACGCTGCCGAACAGGTTGGTGGCAACCGGAAAACGAGAACCCTTGACTCGGGTAAACAACAAGGCGGGGCCATTCTCTTCAACTACGCGGCGATGGATCTCCGCCAACTCAAGATAGGGGTCAACATCATCTTTGACCTCGACGATCAAGCGCTCCCGGCGGAGCTGCTCGATAAACGACCGTAGATTCTTATGCATAAATAGGGAAATACCTCCTTAGAGCCAGTCTTCAGGTAAGTAGACCACTCCCGGCTAAGTGGTTTCAGTAACTGGGGGTGACCCCTTAAGGGGTAATGAAGAGTCAATTAGGATAATCTCCTTTACCTTATGACTCAACAAATAAGCCGCCTGACGGCAATTGTCCAACAGCAGTTCGATTTCCGACTTGTGAGCTTGCGCGATATGGATACCTGAAACACAGGCGGTAGCCTGACCGGTCTCCATACAGACGATCTTAGAGACCACGGCGGCAGCTTCACAGTCACGATGCCCCGGGCGTGGGGTGATCCAGGTATCGCAAGTTAAACCGTCATTTCCCCGATGGCGGGGAACACTCAGCGCGGTACCACCGACATGGGGAACTTCACCCCCGGATAGAGTCACAGAAATCCCATCGGCTGTAACCAGCGCCAGGACGCTGAGCCGGTACCGGCCTTCACTATAATCGAATCTGATTTCCTTCTGCATGGCGCTGCCTTTCTCCATAGCTTGCCCTGACTTAATATGCTTATTATATCACGGAGAAGGGATTAGCCACAGATGGGCACGCTTATGGAGTTAATATAAAACAGCCTGTCCCCCCCGACGGTTTTTTGGATATAATAGTTGACACGGGTTCCGAGTAATTATCGAGGTTGTGTAAAGAAACAATGAGCAATAATGCTGTCAGTATAAAACACCTTAATAAATCATACGGAAAACTCAAGGCGGTCGACGATTTGAATTTTACCGTGCAACCGGCGGAATGTTTCGGTCTGTTGGGACCCAATGGAGCGGGTAAAACGACCACCATGAAGATACTCTATGGCAAATCTCAGCCCGATGCTACCCCCACACCATACATCGATATCTTCGGTCATCATCCTAAGCAGGATGCCTTGGTTATTAAGTCGTTTTCCGGCATTGTACCCCAGCAGGATAATCTGGATACCGAATTAAATGTACGGGACAATCTCTACATCTATTCCCGTTTCTACGGTTTATCGGGTAGCGATGCCTTAAAACGCATAGCCGGACTGTTAGATTTTATGGAGCTCTCGGAAAAAGCTCAGGTAAAGATCCGGGAACTGTCAGGTGGTATGCAAAGGCGCCTCACCATCGCCAGAGCTCTAATTAACCAGCCCCGGCTGCTGATTCTCGATGAACCGACTACCGGTCTTGATCCCCAGGTCAGGCATCTCATATGGAACAAATTGCGTGAGCTTAAGGAGCAGGGCGTTACCGTGCTCCTGACCACTCATTATATGGAAGAGGCCTTTCAGATTTGTGATCGGATAATTATTATGGATAAGGGGCGTAAGATGCTGGAGGGGGTGCCCCGTGAACTGATGAAAGCCAATTTGGAAGCCTATGTAATGGAAGTATACGGGGCGGACGGCCATAATTATCCAGGAATAACACTTGATCAACCCGGCATAAGGTGCGAGACATATCAGGATACCTTATTTGTATACAGCGACAAGCAGGACAGGTTAGTTAGTTTTGCGGAAAGTCTTTCGCTAAGTGATTACTACATACGCCAAGCCAATCTGGAAGATCTATTTCTGAAGGTGACCGGGAGGAGTCTGAATGAACTTCAATAATACTTATTCAGTGCCGGCCTGGTGGCAGCGCATATTCAGCGTCTGGTACCGCCATGAAAGGGTATATAATTCGAATTTCCTGAGCAACGCCTTCCCGCCTTTTCTGGAACCGCTTATCATGCTGTGGGGGTTGGGCATTGGCTTCGGTGCCTATATTCAGACCATGGGAGCCATCAATTACCTATTATTCCTGGCCAGTGGGATCATTATGACCAGTTCCATGTACACAGCCGCCTTTGAATGCACCTACGGCACCTTCATCAGACTTGAATTCGACAAGGTCTATGACGGGATGCTGGGTGCCCCGCTATCCACCAATGATATGATCATCGGGGAGGTGCTTTTTGCTGGTACCAAAGGGGCACTTTTTTCACTGGCTGTTCTGATTGTTACCTGGTTATTCGGCATCATAACCTACCCCTGGAGTCTCGGAGCGGTAGTGATTGGTTTTATTTGCGGAATCATGTTTGGTACTCTTTCCATGTGGATAACCTCATTTACCCATAACATAAATCATTTTAATTTCTACTTCACGGGGATACTCTCGCCCATGTTCTTTTTTTCCGGAGCCGTATTTCCGCTGGAAAATCTGCCGAAGAGTCTGCAAATGCTGGCTCAAACCATACCTTTGACCCATGTAGTGACGCTGGCCCGGGCTTTTTGCGTCCCCGGTCACTTTAAGATGCAGCTGCTGTACAACCTGCTGTACTGTGTCATCTTTATTCTGATTACTGGTTGGCTGGCGCTGCAAGGTATCAGGAAACGGATGATCGACTAGTATAATCCCTGGGTGGAGGAGGATCTAATGTTTATAGAAATCAGTCCGGAGGTTTACCTCATCGAACCGCCTAATGGCGGAAAATTTCCGCATTGCTTCTGTATCTATATCGATGGGGAGCAGAAGATCCTGATCGATACCAGCTGTGGTGCGGAAAACCTGCTGGCCTTGCAGAAGAAGGGTGTGGACATCATAATCAATACCCATTTTCATGAGGATCACATCTTTAATAACCATCATTTCCCCACGGCTAGTGTCTGGGCACATAAACTAGACGCAGCGGCTATCCGGTCGCTGGATGTTTTTATGGATTGCTATGGAGACATCTTCGATGCCCAGAATTTGTGGCGGGAGTTTTTAGACGATATCAAGCTGAAGCCTTCACCGGTACATCGGGAACTGGCAGGAGGTGAAACACTGGATCTAGGACCATGGCAGCTGAAAGTGGTCCATACTCCTGGACATACACCTGGACACATCGGACTGTGGGAAGAGAAATACGGCGTTCTGGTTAGTGCGGATATCGACCTTTCTGGATTCGGACCCTGGTACGGTCATTTGTGTAGCAATATAAGCGACTTCCTGACTTCTATAGAACTCTGTCGGCAGATGAAGCCGAGAACGATGATCTCTGCTCATAAGGGGCTGATAGAGCAGGATATCGATCGTAAGTTGTTGGCTTATCGCGATGTCATCCTTACCAAGGAAGAGCAAGTACTCGATTTCTTGAAAGAACCGAAAAACTTTAGCCAGTTGGTTTCCAGGCAAATCTTTTACGGCCAGCGTATTAAACTAGATGAGCTATATAAATGGTTTGAGAAAATGGCCATCTACCAGCATCTGATCCGTCTCGAGTCTTTGGGGCTGGTCAATCATTCCGGCGATACCTATTACCGCATTTGATGCAATCAAGTGGTTTAACACAACCGGGGTTTTATACCCCGGTTTTTTTGTTTTTTCATGCGGCAGCACCTCCTGCGCTAGACAAGCACCAGCTGTATTCATCCCACATATACTGCTATTAATTGTGGAACCCAAGCCGGGATCAAAGGGGGAATTAGGTGAGTTCGCCGCTGTCAGGGATCAAAATAGCTGTTCTGGGTGGGGATGACCGGGAACTGATATTGGTCAGCGAACTGGTGAGGATGAGTGCCACTGTCGTAGTAGTGGGGTTTCCCCGCGAAAAGATAGTACACGGGGCGTTCGCCGTCAACACAGTTGAAGAGGCATGTAAGGATGCCGAAGTGGTCATTCTGCCCTTGCCGGGGACTACCAGTGAAGGGACGATCCGGGCGGTCTATGCCGAGGAAAACTTGATTCTTACTGAGAGATCCATAAGTAGTATCAGTAAAAATGCCCTGGTGATCATCGGCTCGGCCCGACCATTTCTCAAGGAGTGGTCAGAGAAATACGGCTTCCATCTTATGGAGGTCATCGACCTGGACGAAATCGCGATTCTGAACTCTATACCTACGGCAGAAGGGGCAATACAAATCGCGATGCAGGAAACCAGCACTACTATTCATGGAAGCCGAAGCAGCATTATTGGATTTGGCAGGGTAGGTATTACTTTGGCTCGTACTCTTAAAGCCCTGGGCTCGGATGTTACGGTTGTAGCAAGAAACGAAGGCCAATTAGCACGGGCTTATGAAATGGGCTGCCGTCGGGCAGGGTTCCACGATTTACGAGAGATCATGAATAGCACCAATGTAGTATACAACACCGTACCATATATGGTGTTGGATAAAGATATTAT
>Ga0123335_1007867_pt1 | contig 11698 bp, 6 predicted proteins | sample BiotimSIPDNA_2_FD_89707 | JGI IMG/M metagenome (GOLD analysis project Ga0123335, IMG submission 89707) | Anaerobic biogas reactor microbial communites from Washington, USA - Biogas_R2 time_0 SIP DNA | ecosystem: Engineered > Bioreactor > Anaerobic > Unclassified | place: Washington, USA... | reverse complement strand
CGTCCACCATGTCCACCATGTCCACCATGTCCACCATGTCCACCATGTCCACCATGTCCACCATGTCCACCATGTCCACCATGTCCACCATGTCCACCATGTCCACCATGTCCACAACGCCCACCTAAAGCCTTACTTATGCCGTCATCTCCTCCACCGGAATCCGGCCAGTCACAGCAGCAGTAATCAAAGCAGCACGACGCTCGTGGAGAAGGTGAATAGAGTCTTGTATGTTCTTTCTGAGTGGCGATAGCAATTCTGCGTCCTCATTGAGAACTTGAGTAATCTTATTTTGTTCCTCGACGCCCGGCAATGGAATGTGAATTTCACCATATCGACTCGGACTCAAGTTCGCTTGGCCGATGGCTGCAATTGCGTTTTTACGGGCGTATTCAAGAAAATCGCGGGAATTGAGCAAATAGGCCAGATATTCTGGCGATGCGCGATGGTTAATCCGAATCCGTACTAGATAAGAAGCGAATGTAAGCGGAAATTCCGGGTCAAAATCAACGAGGCCGACTTTTGCAATCTGATCCAAACTGTTCGTTCGATTGAAAAGCAGATCGCCTTTACGGAGATAAAGATATTCGTCAGCTTCCTCAATAGTACCAGCTTTTGTTATATCAATACGGCTATCAACAATACAACTCATACGTAGAACGGTAATGCCTCCTTCGTCTCGTATATTGTCTGACAACCCATAATCAGCTGAAGCCCAAGTGCGTTTAAGCTGACAGACCTCCCAATGCTCCGGTATCTCCCCCAGCCAGTCGAGGCCGGATGGCTTGCGGGGAACGCTCTCGTCAAGACCTCGGGTGACGACACGGCTGATGAGAGCCGCACGCTTCTCTTCCAACAGAGCCAGCATCTTCTCCTTTTCCGCCACCAATGCATCAATGCGCCCAGTCTCAAGATCAAGATAGTCGGCAATCAGACGCTGGGTTTCGTAAGTCGGGATTGAGAGTTTCATCGAACCAATGAACTCCCAGTTTGCGCGCGGCATTTTTGCGCCAAAAGTGGAGGCATCCACCTGGCCCACAAAATCTGGTGATAACATTGAATAGAGCAAAAAGCGTGGATGAATATCGGGTTGTGGTTTTAAAACCAGAAGTTCTGTACTGCACACACCATCTTTGTCGGCGTGAAGAGCTTTGGCTAAATAAGGGCGCAGCTTGCCGAATAGTACGTCACCAGAATAGAATACATTCGCGGTTCCGCTTGCAGAATTGTCATCTTCAGAAAAATCGGATGTTGCACTTGGCAAGAGTTTCCCAGTCCAAGACTGAATATTTTCCAATCCCAGATAATCGGCATGGTCAGAGGTCGCCTCAGTTCGCTCATTTCGAAGAGGCGCAATAAACTTCAGTCGTTTCTCTGTCTTATCCCCCCTTCGCCCTTTCGCGTCTTCGTATGATGTCATCATTGCGCCCGGATTCATCGTTTACTCTTCTTATTTTCAAAATGTTTGCAAGCCTCGCGTAGCTTATTGTGCTGGGCATGGATAATTTTCATAAAGCTCATGGAAGGCAGGTGTCTTGCAGCCTAACGTCCACTAAAGTCCACTTCCGTCCACGTCCACTAAAGCGCCTTACCCGAGGCGCCTGGCTCGGCAGCTTGCCGAAACTCCGAGTATCAATCGGCGACCGATTGGCCATCAAATTATGTATAGCCATAACAATAAGTTAATATATTGCGTATAAATACATTAGCTATTTATTCCGACAAAGTAATCTTTCCGGGCTAAAAGCCTTGGCGCCGAGCTATTCCACGGATCATTCAGCTTAGCCATCGCCACCACAAAGCGATGCAATGCAGCAGGTTGAGACTTCGCAGAGCCACGAAAACAGTTCCCTAGTCAAATAGCCGTCAAATGACCATCAAATAAGAATCAAATACACAATGGCTTGCAATACAGCAGATTGAGACTTTCGCTGATTCATAAAACAGTTCCCCAGTCAAATGACCATCAAATGACCATCAAATAAGATTTACGTCAAAACGCCGAGTAGTTCCTTTTCCGTTCTTTCAGCTCTCATTCCATCACCTCGCGCAGCAGTCCCATGATTCGTTTTTCCACTATTTCCAGTTCTGCATCGATTTCGGCCAGCGGACGGGACGGCTGGTACTGGAAGAATTCTCGATTGAAATTGATTTCATAGCCGACGCTGCCAATGCCGCCGTCCTGCTCGTCCAGGGTATTTCGGTCAATCCATGCATCTGCCACGTAGGGGCGCACTTCGCGCTGCACGTAGCTAAGCAGGTCTTCCTTGAGAGGGATATTTTCAAAGTCCTTCAGACTGGGGTCTGCCTCGTACTCAATATATCTCCCTTTTCCGGCCGGGATGAATCCCAGCAGAGCCTTCAGCTCCTCCAGTGTAACTTCGGGCAGAGCTTGGCCAGGAAACAAGGCCTCGATATCGAATGCGACTTCCTTGTGCACCTTGGCAATCACTGGTTCAGCCTCGGATTCGACCGCAGTGAAGGCATCGCGGAAGGCTTTTTTCTGGGCAGTGCCCCTGGCCCCTTTGGCCCAGCCTTTGTCGTCAGGCAGGCGTTTGACGATTTTCTGCGCCACGTCCCAAACCTGATTCCAATCAAAATGCGCTTCGTTGCCGAACACCTCTTCAATGGCTAGTACCGCATCAAGCATTTCCGGGAAGGTATCGAGGTAGTATTCCTTGGCCGTCTGGGTGGTCTGAAATTTCAGGCGCAGCGGGCGCTGGATGGCAACGCGGCGATAGCCAAAATCAGCATTGTCAAACACCTTGCTGGTCTTTGTTTCGGCCAATGCGCCGTGCTCGCGGGTTACTTCGTCAATGGCCTTTTCATCCAGCCAGCGACGCTTGTTGCCCAGGCTGCGCTTCATCGGTGCCCAGCGTTCGCGGGCGTCAATCAGCTGGATTTTGCCCTTGCGGTGTTCTTCCTTGCGGTTGCTGAGCACCCAGATAAAGGTGCCGATGCCAGTGTTATAGAACATCTGCTCAGGCAGGGCGACAATAGCCTCCAGCCAGTCGTGCTCAATGATCCAACGGCGGATTTCGCTTTCACCGCTGCCCGCGCCACCGGTGAAGAGCGGCGAGCCATTGAAGACGATGGCGATGCGCGAGCCGGGCTGGTCACGGTCGCCTGGCTGCCAGGGCTGAAATTTATCAATCATGTGAATCAGAAAAAGCAGCGCGCCGTCATTGATGCGCGGCAGCTTGCCGCTGTAGCCGCGAAAGTTAGGCCAGCGGTCAATCTCCTTCTTCTCTGCTTTCCAGTCCACCCCAAAAGGCGGATTGGCCAGCAGGTAGTCGAAACGCATGCCGGAGAACCTGTCGTTGGTCAGAGTGTTGCCGTATTCGATCCGGCTGTCCCGGTGTCCCTTGATCAACAAATCAGAGGCGGCAACCGCGTATGAGCGCGGGTTATAGTCCTGACCATAGACCTTGACCGTCGCTTCCGGGTTGTGAGCGCGGATCCAATTCTGGGTTTCGGCCAGCATGCCCCCCGTGCCGCAGGCCGGGTCGCAGATGGTGACAATCTTGCCTGCCTGGGTGAGCACTTCAGTATCGGGCGCCAACAGCAGGTTGACCATCAGGCGGATGACTTCACGCGGGGTGAAGTGGTCCCCGGCTGTCTCATTAGCCGCCTCGTTGAAGCGCCGGATTAGGTCTTCAAACACCAGCCCCATGGTGATGTTGTCCACTTGACAAGGATGCAGGTCAATGGCAGCAAACGCCGACACCACCTGGTAGAGACGATTGGCCTCCTCAAGCTTTTCAATCTCCGCTTCGAACTCAAAACGTTCGAAGATTTTACGGATGTTCTCGGAAAAGCCATTGATATAATCGACCAAGTGCCGATTGACGTTATCCGGGTCGCCCTTGAGTTTGCTGAAATCAAGCTGGCTGTGATTATGGAAACCCAGTGGTCGGCCTTCGTCGTCCTTGGCCAGTACATTCAGCACCCGGTCGATCAGCTGCGGGTCTTTGTCCTTCAAAGTCTCATAGCGCTTGAGCACCTCATCCTTGGTGGGCGCCAGCACCGCGTCGAAACGACGCAGCACGGTCAATGGCAGCATGACCCGCTCATATTGAGGCGGGCGATACGGCCCGCGCAACAAATCGGCTACAGACCAAATGAAATTCGCCAGCTGCTGAAAGTTGCCTGGGGTCATGGAGAGCATATCCTTAATCAATGATGACGTTGACGCAAAAGCATGAATTACCGGCAGAAGCCAGACGCAAAGCCGCTTTCCGGGCATAGTGCTGCTTAATATACCATGCTTCGGCTCATAGAATCACTATAAATGCTGAGCTTCTGTCTGAAATGCCGCATTTTTTACAATAGGTCAGCCTTCTGTAGCGCCTTTGCAAGGCGCCACAGAAAACCGACCCATTACGACCGATTACCCCTATCCGCACTGGGCAGCCACTCCCAATTGCATTAATACGAATTCGTATTAAATTGAAAGAAAAAGCAGTTATCGCGAGGTATAAGACAAATGGCCGTCGACAGAAAAAATTTAAGACGTCTGATGAATGCCGTACATGCCATGGACGGGGCTTATGCGCTGAAAACGAAACAGCTTGACGAGAAGCCCAACGTCATGCTTCTTATGTATGCGCTGTCCACGCAGGAGATGTCGCAGAAGCAGATCAGCGACACTTGGCTGACTCCATTGAGCACAATCAACACAGTCGCCCGTGAGCTTGTTCAGCGTGGCCTGATCGTTCTCGAACCGATCAAGGGAAGGCATCGGGAGCGCCTGATGCGACTCACGCCTGCAGGTCGGCGCTTTGCCAAGCGGTTGCTGAAGCCCTTTCAGCATGCTGAACGCGCCGCTATGGAGAAGACGGCCGAGGAGTTCGGAGCGCAATTTGTCGATGCCATGGAAAAATATGTCGAGGTATTCCGCCGTGAACTCGGGATTGACGTGCAGTAGGTGTTCTTATGTTCATTGAAACAGCAAGGCTTATCCTCCGTCCATTTCTTGAAAGCGATGTGGCTGATGTGTTCGAATATCTGCGTCAGCCAATGCCCAACTGCTTTGCGTGCATGAAGCTTGACACGCTTGATGAGGCAAGCGAGGAAATGAAAAAGCGCATAGGAGAAACAGAGTACTGTTTTGCCATCGTGCTGAAAGAAACAGACAAAGTCATCGGCGAAATAGACGCAATTCCTGAACGGAACGAACCAGACGACGACTCCTCGCCCTTTGATACTTTCAGTCCTTGCTGGATGTTGAATGCCGCCTACCAGGGAAAGGGCTATGCCTACGAAGCCGCCTGCGCTTTCTTCGATTATCTTTTTCGCGAAAAAAACGCCCGTCGCCTCTATGCCTATACCGAGGACTACAATCTGCGCAGCCAGAAACTTTGCGAAAAACTCGGCATGCGCCGTGAAGGCCTGTTCGTGGAATTTGTCTCCTTTGTCAAGAATCCGGATGGGACGCCGCGCTACGAAAACACCATGCAATACGCCATCCTGAAAAGAGAATGGGAGGCGCATGCGGCAAAAAAATAGTTAATGTGCGAAATCCTGTGGCAGAAAGAGAATTTGGGTTAATGTGCGAAGTTTTGCGATGAATGCCTGTAGTATTGGTCACCGATGACCTGGCGTAGTTCTGAATTCTAACGAAAAGTATGTGTCAGAAAGTGAGAAACGCATGTTGTATGCACGCACTTCAGCCAAAATGCCGATACGATTTGATTTGAGCGGACTTCCGCGCGAACTGCATTTGTTTCCACCAGTAACTTCGGTGATTTTTGTCCGGTTCAACTATGCTGTCACCCAAAGCGTTACGGATTGGCAGATATGTTACCATCCGAGCGGCTCGCCGGAAATCGCTGAAATTGAGGTGAACGGGATACTCTACAAGGCTACGTATCCGCATCTGCTGATCAAACGCCCCGGCGACAAATTGCGTTCAGAGCGCGGAGAGGGACAGTCGCTCTACTTTAAATACGCGCCTGAAACGTCCCTCGAACTTCCGGATGATCTGGTGCTTCAAGGACTGACCCCGTCTCCAGCGATCTCTAGACTGAGCGGGGAATTACAGTCCGAACTGGAACATGTGTTTGTGCCCGGTTCCGCCGACCGGATTGACCGACTGTGCATGTCCCTGCTTTCAGAGTTTTTGCTGGCGATGCGCAGCTATCCGCCGGAATGTCGGCAACGCACCCGCATTCGTGAAGCAGCGTCTTATCTTTACGCCCATCCGATGGCATACTTTAGCCGACTCGACGACCTTGCTCGAAAATTCGGATTCAGCCGCAGAAATTTCGCTCGGCTGTGGCGCACGGAATTCGGCACATCCCCGGGGCGCAGTCTCAAAGAATTGAGATTTGGCGAAGCTTGCCGGCTCCTGTCTTCGACCGATTTGACGATAAGCGAAATTGCCACCCAGCTGGGATACAGCGAAGCAACCAACTTTGTTGCCGCTTTTCGACAATACGCGCATTGCACCCCGCGAGCTTACCGACTCAAATACCGTGCGTAAGTATTTGGAAACAGCGGACGGAACCGGCTTGTGCTCCGCTTCGCCTGGAAATGCAATAACGGGAAAAGCGACTTATCCGTCGCCATTCCCCGATGCAATCAACGGCTTAACTTATTCCAGGTTGGTTCCGACATCGCCGCCAGTATCGGTATAGCCATGCTTGCTCATGTATTTTTTCATGGCTTCGGCTTCAATGGCCTCGACATCGAGCCTGTATTTGGCGTACGCTTCGGGCGTAAGTACCACAGAGGCCTGGCCAGACTTATTCTGTTCTGGGAACAACAGGTCGTTCGGTGTGAGTTTTGTCTGCGGGGATACTCCAGACTGGCCAAACTGCGGCTCGTGGAAAAGATCGACTCCCTGGTCTACCAGCTGCTGACGAAGCTTCTGGACATCAAGATTTCTGGGTGTTACATTCTCCTTGACCGACATCGCGGCTGCAGTGCCGGCAGCCTGGCCCATATTCAAGCATTCCAGCACCAGACGCACGCCGCTTTGCCCCATGAAGTCAGATGAAACATTGCGTCCGGCGACCAATAGATTGTCGATATTCTTGGTCACAAGAGCGCGGTAAGGAATTTCGCGCCACTGGCCGGGATTGACATAGCACTTGACTTCATTTCCTTCGGCGTCCTTGCGGATGATGTGTTTGATATGTCCTGGTTCAGTCGGATGGTGTGCGTCAAACTGATGCATTGCGCGCGCCACGGCGTCGGGGAAGCGGGCGTTGTCCACCAAATCGTCGCCAGTGATCTTGTATTCGCACATGATACGTCGTGATTCACGGACTCCGAGAAGCGGTGCGCTGCTAATCAGCCAGGAATTAGTGAAGCCCGTCAGATTTTTCCGCATAAAATCGATTGTCCACTGACACTGTTGCCGTTGTTCAATTAGTTGTCGAGTGAGATCGAATGCGTCAAGGCAGCGGCAGTTGCGGCTGTGCGTGTAGCAGATGTAATATTCTGCATGACGGGGATCGCGTCCAGGCACCCGCGCCAGCCAGTTGACGCGCTTGTCGATCATATAGGGATATTCCTTGGCCTCAACAGCGGCTTTGATGCTTTCGAGCCAGAGCGCCTGGAGATTTCGGGGCATGTTTTCGGTGTCGACATTTCCAACGTGCATCACGAGGCTGGACGCCTGATTGTAGTTGTTAAGTTCGGGACATCCGGATTCGAAGGGCACTCCCGCATAGGCCGCCAGATCGCCGTCGCCAGAAGCGTCCACCGAACATTTGGCGCGGACGGCCTGGAACCCGCTTTTGTTAAAAATCACAGCGCCGGTAAGTATGCCATTTTCAACGATGGCGTCAGTGACGCTAGTGCCGTAAAGAATTTCGACATTTTCCTTGAGGAGCATTTGCTCCAAGACGACCTTGGTTTTTTCCAGATCAAGGAAACGTCCTTTGACGGCTCCGCACATTTTGAGGGCATGAAAGAGTTCATATCCGATGCCTTCAATGTAACTAAAGGTCAAGGCGACATACCCCATTGTCACCAAGCCTCCCAAGGCAGATTGTTGTTCGACGAGCAGAACTTTTGCGCCGTTGCGCGCAGCGCATATAGCGGCGCCAAATCCGGCATAACCACCGCCAGCGACCAGCACATCGACTTCCCGAACAACCGGAATTTCCTTCGACTTCATTACATACGTTGCCATTTTCCGCTCCTGCTTTTGATGTTTTTCAGCGCCAGCTATTTGGAACGCCTTTTTTACTCTAACCATTTCTCAGCTCATTGCAAAAATGGATTTTAGCCAAAAAATGATGAGTTTGGGACATAGTGTGTAATGCGTCAGTCAAGCAGGTAACAGCGGAATGCTTTTAACCTAAAAAAAGCAGTTGAATTTTGGGCATGGATTGGTCAGCGTTTATGTTTCGCCCTTTCAGGGCTCAAAATATTATACGCCTCACCCAGGGCGGCGCCGCCCTGGGTGAAGATGGAATATAATTGGGAACCCTGAAGAGGCGAGACATAAGCCTGGAATGCATACGACAGCCTGAATGCCTGCAAGTGTTCATCACAGGATTTCACACATTAACTAAAAACCATGACAAGCACTTCATTTGGCGGCAAAAGTGCGCGGAAAACGGAATTTTCCGAGTCCTCGCGCAGAAGCGTGATCTCGCGGTTAACCTCTGGCTGGGGAGAGGGAATCAACTTCTTGCTGAGCGTTATTTCCGTAATCAGCTCGCGCTCCATGTCCGGGTTGTACACAACAACCAAAATGGCATTGTCCTTGGTGTGGCAGGCAAGCAGCCGCCCGCCAGTTGTCTTGATTCCCGTCTTGGAGAAACGTTTCATCAATTCACCGGTGGCTGCCTCCATCAGCTGGCTGATGCTGTTTTTGCCATAACCAACACGCGCATGAAGACGGGAAGACCTGACCAAATGCGGCGGGACATTGAAAAATGCGGCCGCTGCCTTTGCATTGCGCTTGAGGGTGAGCACGGGAATCTCCGCCTGAAGCAATACCTCGGCGTCACTGACCGCGTAGCTGCCCTGGCACCGTTCATCGTCGCAGTATTCGTTCAGTCCGCAGCAGAAATCTCCGATCGGGGTGACCTGTGTGATGATGCTCATTTTGCCAGTGTCGACAACACCGAAAAGGTCTTCCAGCCCGGTCACATTCTCGCTGGCGACCAGGTTGACGCCCTGCGCATGGAGCCGGCGAATCTGCTTCAATGCGGCTTTCGACATGCCCTTGAGCGGCGGCAGCACCAGCGTATCGACCTGCTCGGCAGTGAGTTTCCCCAACTCAGAGTCAAAAAGCTGAAACCCGGCGCAGACGCCTGCACGCCGGGATGCCTCATAGACAAATGGCACGTCCTCAGTCGCCGTATTCCTCACGTCAATCAGACCTTTTCCAAAAATGATGCGGTTCTGATTCGTCCGCCACGAATCTTCGCTGGAAACGAAAGCCGCGCTGCGGAGCGGACGGTCAGCCGGGTGCTCCAGCACCACGGGCCAAATCTCCAGCAGAGCTTCGTACCACTCGCGGGTGAAACGGCAGGCCTGAAAACCCTGGCGCGTCCAGTAGCGGAATCCCTCGGCGGTCAGGTGCCCGGAGGCATAGACGTAATTGACGACATACTGGATCATCAGGCGGGGCGACCGTTCCTTGGCGCCAATGCTGGAGCCAAATGGGGGATGCGCATAGAAGACAGCGCCGTCCGGGCAGCCCTGCTTGAGTTTTCCTCCAGTATAAATCTCGGGATAAATCGCGCTTCCAGGCATGGCAAGCAGGCATCCGGTCAGGGTGTATGCGCCTCGCTCCAGGCCATATCCGCAGGAGAACGGATAATCCTCAAACTGCCAGAAGGCGTTGAGGTCAGGCGTAATCTCCGCATTGCCGAGCATCCGCGGACATTCCGGCCCTTTCAGCGCAGCTGCATAAATATGGAACGGGCCGTACTGGGCAAACTGAACACGCGGATTGATCTTCCGCATTTTCTTCTGCATATCCCGCGTCCATTCCGCCATCACGCGGCAGGCGTAATCCAGCCATTTCTCCCAGTATTGCTCCGCGACTTTCAGGTAGATTTCGACCGGCATAGTCTCGCCCTTTGCCTGCATCGCTTGCAGGCTTTCCAAGTCAAAGGCCGGGTCATTCAAGGTCTTGAGAAAGTCAATCATCATCTGGAAGCGCTGACCGTGATACGAGTATGTCCAAGTCAGGTTCATGCGTTCATTGCGGTCGGCGATGTTGATGTAATCCGATTCCTTGATGATATCCGTGTTGTCTTCCGGCTTCGGATTATCCAGAGTGCGGGCGCTGATCCAGGAGAAATTGCTCCGGCTGTATGCTTTCAGCGTGGGGAGCATCCGGTATTGCCGCACTGCTGCCGGAAGCATGACGGCGCAGGAGATGTAATGCCCCTCGTTGACGCTGGCGCCTATCCAGGGATCAAATGCGTCTGTCATCAAGCCACGGGTTTCAGTCCGCGCATTATAGAGGAATGGCAAACCGGAAAGCAGCGGCGGAGGCGGCGCATCGTGCTTCCGGCTCATAATCTCGAAGGCGCAGTAATCTTCGAGAGGCGGCGTACTCGGGTCTGCGCTGCGCACCCGGAGATGGTAAACGCCACAGTCCAGGCCAGAGAGCTTCTCCAAGGTCAACTCCACGACATTGACCGGGCTGACGCCAAGCATCGTGCAATGCGTTTCCATATCGTATTTCAACTGGCTGAGCGAACGCAAAAAAGCATCTTCCAAGGTTACCTCAAACCTGGCTGGCAACGGCTGGGAAGAAGTCAGCCGAATCCGGAATGCTGGCGCCTCTTTTTCAAAAAAATAATGATTCGCTTTGGCAAACTTTTCCGCCAAGTCGAGGCGCGGATCGCTTTTCGGCAGTTTTTTCAGGATGGCCTTGTTTTCCTGCGAAAGGAATTCGATCTTGCGCTGTTCTCCAGGCGTGATGCCTTCTCCGGAATACAGCACTTTGCCATTGATCGTGAATACTGTTTCTGCTGGGTTCAATTCCAGGTTAGGCGAGGCATTGTGATGCCAGGATTCAAAGCCGACTGCTAAATCGAAGTCTCCGGCCGGCTTCAGGAATCGCACATTTCGGCAGAAGGGCCAGTCGACCTTCTCATAAATCAGCTTGTAGAGGTATTTCGGCGCTATTCCCTGCGGAACCAGGACAATGGTCTTGCCATAGAGGACATGTTTCTCAGCGCGTTCCGCGGTCAGGATTTTCAGATATGGCCGCGTCAGCAGATCAGCGCGCATGCCGTGATAATTTCCCTCACCGGCCTGAGTTTCCGCCACTCCGCCGCGGAAGGAAAGTTCTGCATCCATGCAGCTGCCGTAATCTCGCAAGGTCACATCGCAGAAGATTGGATACCAGGTCAGGGAGTCGGGCATCGGAAGCGTGAATGTCTTTTCCTTGCCTTTCTGGCGCGGTGGATCGCCGTCAATGGAAAAGTCCAGCACCTTGAGGACATCCCAGAAATGCTCCCGTGCAAGCGCGATTCTGCCGCTGCCGGCTTTTACCCGAAAACCCGCTTTCTGCTCCAGAAATTCTACTTTGACTGACGCACCCCGGATTTCCAGCGTGACGGTCATCGGTTTCGCCATGAGCGCGGTGTCTGCCGGCATAGTTTTCGTTTGTACTGGCGTAAAGTGATTGAGTCGAGTTGTCCCGTATTCAAACGTAACTGTTTTCTCTTTGTCAGAACCAGTCAGGCGGACATACTGCCCGCGTCCAACCAGG
>Ga0123335_1007865_pt1 | contig 11701 bp, 9 predicted proteins | sample BiotimSIPDNA_2_FD_89707 | JGI IMG/M metagenome (GOLD analysis project Ga0123335, IMG submission 89707) | Anaerobic biogas reactor microbial communites from Washington, USA - Biogas_R2 time_0 SIP DNA | ecosystem: Engineered > Bioreactor > Anaerobic > Unclassified | place: Washington, USA... | reverse complement strand
CCGGGTTCGGTCTCGCCATGCTGCCAGTAATTGAAGGAGCGCACCAGGGGGCACTGCAAAATGTCCGCAGCCCGGATCAGGCCCTCCAGTTTTTCCAGTTCCCGCTGCTGAATATCCGGACCGGGCAGATGAACCTTGCACAGCGAGGACTGGAGCGCACCGGTCTTCAATCCAGCCCGATCCAGGGTATTCTTGAGCGTGATCAGCTCATCCTTGCTTTGCTTCTCAATCGCCTTGCCATTGATCCGGCCCCTGAAATCAACCGCTTCCAGCCCCCATGACTTGAGGATCGGCAAAGCGTCGTAAAAATCCATGTTCAGCTCATCGGCAAAAATCGATAAAAACATACCAGCCTCCTATTGTGAACGTCATTCTTTGCCTGGCGGTCCGAAAAACTGCAGGGCGCAAAAAGGCTCAGATGAAACAGGTTCAAGCTGAAGCGGCAGGTTTGCCGGCACGAAAAAGTAATCGCCCGGCGCACCGCTCTGTCCGTTGACCCGGCCATCCCCTGACAACACGACCAGACCGGCGTAATCCGCGTGTCCCGCCAGGGTCAATGCGCGGTCGGTCGTGATCTTGTTCATGCCAAAGCAATCGGTCTGACGATCGTCGATCAGGACCGAGACCTGGTCGTCGACGCGTCGCGCCGGGATCTGCCAACGCGCCTGCGCCTGGTCGAAGGACAAGCCCTCGAAATGGAAGCAGTCCAGCATGGCCTCGAGCCCGATGCCCAGATGGCAGATTTCTTTGGATACGCGATAGCCGCCGGCTGTCGTCATTTCCATGCGCAGCGTGAAATCCGTCGGCTCCTGGATCTCGATCAGGAAACAGCCGGCTCCGATGGCATGCGGGACGCCGCCTTCGATCAGGAAGGTGTCGCCGGGCCGGGCATCAAAGCGATGCAGGCAATCCAGCATCGTTTCCACATCCTGGCGTTCGAAAAGATCCCGCCAACGCTCACGGGTGATCCCTTCCTTAAAGCCGATATAAACAGCGGGGGACGGCCCGTCCATCCGCCCGTCAACGATGTGCCAGCATTCGGTTTTTCCAAAACGACTGTTGAAATAGCGCAGGGCGGCCGGCTTGTCGGGATGCACCTGGATGGCCAGCCGCTCCGCGGCGTCGATGAATTTGAACAAGACTTCGATGGCCGGGGCCCGGCCCAGGACCTGCGGATTGCGCCGGATGTAGTCCACCAGCGGCTCGCCGTTCTCAAGCCGGCTCAGGCCGGCACCGGCCGGCTGGTCTTGCCCCGGATTGCGCGCGGCGACCACGGACATGACCCAGTCCTCCGGATAATGGCTGTCTTCGCCGTCCAGCCGGCGCATCTGGTCAATCAGGCGGCCGCCGGTGTAGGTGCGCCAGACCCGTTCGGGCAGCAGTTTGAGAGGTTGCATCATCGGTCAGGTCTCCTCTTCGAGCGTTCGCATGGTCCCGGTCGCAATATGGGAGGTGTCCAGCCGGTGCATGGCGGTCTCGTCAACCATGAAGTCGATCCACATGTAGTGGCAATGCTTTTTCTGCACGACATCGACACCATGGAGCGACCCCAGCGGGATGTAGAGCAGCTGGTTCCCCAGCATCCGGTACGGTTCGCCTTCGATGGTGATAAAGGCGTCGTTTTCCGGGAAGCTGAAAAAGTACTGATCCAGCATCGGGTGGTCATGCGCCTTGACACAGTCCGGGCCAAACGTCTCCACGCTGCCCATGGCAAAACGCGGAATCGTCCTCTGCTCTATGATAACACGACTGATCGTCTTGTCACTCTTGTTGCGATCGCGGTATTGTTTGGCCAGCCGGTAAGGCTGGATGACCGGGAATCTCGTCTGGAACGCGGCCAACTCGGCTGTGTCGCCAGGCGCAATCTGCCATTGGATTTCAAACAGGGATACCGCGGTTTCGGCCTGGATGGTCACATCCTGATCCGGCGCCGGAACATAGGTCGCCCGCTCGGCGATCAGATCGTCACGCCCGCCGCTCAGAAATCGGGCTTGCCCGCCGATCAAGGTCAGGATATGGTAAACACCACTGTTACCGGCCAAAGTCAGGGTGTCGCCGGACTGGATGTTGTGCTGGTAAGGAACGGCACCGGGGATGTCGCCCGGATTGAGCGGGGCTGAACAGGTTGCTTGTTTGTTTGCGTCCATGGCCGTAAATGTGATGTTCATGTTGTTACTCCTCGTCTCTTTTTTTATTCTATCGGCATAGGGCATGAAAGAGTGCATTCGTCCGGCAAAGCCGGCTGTTCCAGCGTCGGATTGACCGCTTTCACCCGGTCGACCACCAATTGGCGGAACTCCGGCGACAGCATCGCGAAAAACGCGGTGAACCCGGTGACACGAACCACCAGGTCAGGGAATCGGAACGGATCGCGGTGAGCCGCGAGGATCTTTGCCCCGTCGATGATGTTGACATTCAAAAGCGTGTTGCCGCTCTTGAGAATGGCGCGGATCATGGCACACATCTTGTCGATACCTTCTTCGTCATCCGCAATACCAGGATCAAGTTCAAGTTGTACCGGGGCGGTGTTGCCGAAATTGGGCTGGATGGCCGCGATCGCGTTGCACATCGCAGATACAGCGCCGTCTCTGCGAAAGCCGCTGTTGGGGTTGGCCCCGTGATTGATGGGGTCCCCGCTTTTGCGTCCATCGGGCGTAGCGCCGACCGCCTTGCCAAAGGCGATGGTATTGGACCAGGAGAAAAAGCCCGGTATAAACTGAATGCCAGGATAACGCCGGCAGAGGGCCCGAACAGCGCCGGTGAACGCGTCCTTGATGCGGACAGCCCATGTCAAAGCCGGGTTGTCGCCGCCGCCAAAACGTGGTGAGCGCATCAGGAGATGCTGCATAACCTGGCCTTCGGCTCCCGCGAAATCGGCGTCAAGCAGTGCTTTCAGGGCCGGGTAGGTGATATCCTTTTTCTGATCGACATGCTGTTCGCAGGCTGCGAAGCTGTCGATAACGACCGCCAGGCCGCTGCCGTCGATACACATGTTGTAGAAATTAGCCCCACCGTCCGTTATGTTGACCCCTTTTTCGATCAGGTTCTGCTGGAACAAATTCAGGATCAACTCTGGCTGGCTTCGGGTCTGGTACTTGAGATGGTGCATGATGCCTGCGCCGGTGGCATTGACAGCCTGCTCGAGATGCCGGTTGAAGCACTGCCAGAGGTCTTCAATGCGAGCGTCCTCGCGGACGGCGGTTTCATGAAAAGCAACCTCGAATACACGTGCCAGGTTGATTTTAACCGTATCGTTCATCGTGTATTCCAACCCCGGCATGCACATCCAGTGGCAACCGGCCGCAACTCGTTTGCGGGCCTGATCACGCGTATAACCGCAATTCATGAAACCCTCGACCAAAGCCGTATCCGAACTGTAGCGAGGCCAGCCCTGCCTGTTGCGAAACAGGCAGACAACAGATTTTCTGAAAAATGCCGGGTCCAGCTGGTCATGGACACGGATTGTCAGGTTGCAGGCGATGTTGATCTTGTCGGCAGCCTCCAGCGCCAGGTAAGACAGTGCGGAGGTCATGTCGCGTCCGTCGGCGTCCGGGCCGCCCAACTGAAAATAGCGACTGTCCTGCAAAAAAAGGCAGGCAAGGTAGAAAACGGCCTCCTCGTCTGTCAACACGCCATGCGCCTTGTCCTGCTCATAGTAGGGCCGCAGCAGCTCGTCGAGCTGTCCGCCGGCCGAACCCCGGTTGTAGGTTCGTGAAAGCATTGAGAACCAGCACATCCATTGGATCGCCTCGCGAAAGGTTCGCGGCGGTTCGGATGCCACGTGCCGGTTGACTGCGGCCATCTCCTTGAGATTGGCTTTTAGATGAGGATTCTGTTCCTCCTCAGCCAGGCGATCGATCTCAGACGCCATGCGATGTAAAAAGCCGATGACCGCTTCGACCACCGTGATCTCGCTGTCATAGAATTCGTGGTGTGCGGATCCTTTGCTCGACCGGCAGCGCTTCAACTTGTCCAGGATACCACCCCAGCCAAGATCGAAGCCGATCTGCAAATCCGGGGTGAAATGGTGGCAATTGTCGATGCCGTGAATAATATTGTAACGGTCAAACAGAACCTGAAGATCGTCGAACGGATAGTCAGGGTTCCATTTGTGCGCTTTCGGCCGCAACCGCTCCAGAAACAGGAACCCTTTGCCGACAAACGCGTCCAGAGGGTCGCAATAGAGCGGGTGCTGTGCCAGGACAGAGCAGTAATTCTCCACCCAGGCTTGGTAGCCATAGATTGAGCCGTTGGGATGATTAGGTGCCAGCTGATAGATGAAGGCATCCTGAACAATCAGGCCATAATCATCTTCGTTGGCGCCGCCCGCACGCGCTTTCTCCTCTGTTTGGGCGACTTTCCTGGCCCGCAGCAACCGGAGCCGCCGATCGTAGTCGAAAGATTCCTGAGCATCGTACTGGTTAATAAAGGTAATCGCACTCATGATCGTTCCTCTCAGTTGACCTTGACCGTTATACCGGCTGCCTCGGCAACTGCTTTCAGATGGCTGAGCTTTTCCGGTGACAGCGGACGGCTGTCCTTGAACGCGTACGGCAAATCGAGGCTGGCATATTTCGACGCGCCTAGCGGATTGAAGTTCAGCAATTCATAATACCGGACAGATGCAAGTTTCGCGGCAAATGCCGCGATGCCGGCCACATTTTCCGCTTGGTCTGTGACGCCCGGAATCAACGGCGTTCGCACGATCAGGCTGATTCCCATGTCCGCCAGCATGCGGGCGTTTTCCAGGACAGTCGTCAGTTCTGCGCCTGTCTCCTTGTGATGCGCACCATGGTCGATGAGCTTGATGTCAAACATAACCAGGTCTGCCTTCTGGGCCAAATCAGCTACCACGGCAGGCGGCGCATTGAGGTTCGTTTCCAGCGCAACGGCAAAGCCTTCCGCGCAGCAAGCCTCGATCAGGGCCCGGGCGAATGCGGGTTGGCACAGCACTTCGCCGCCGGACAGGGTGACACCACCGCCTGATTCGTCATAATAAACACGGTCCTGGCGGACTTCCCGCATGACCTCGTCGACCGTCATGACGGTTCCGGCCATAAGCAGGGCCTCCGTCGGACAAACCGCCGCGCAACGGCCGCAGGCGCGGCACAACGACCGGTCAATGACATGAAGCGTTCCCTTCATCTGGTGCGCCTGGTGCGGGCAAGCCAGAACGCAGCGACCACAGCCAATGCAACGATCCGGGTAATAACACAGGGATGGCCGGGCCGAGATGGTTTCCGGATTGTGGCACCAACCGCACTGCATGTTGCAGCCTTTAAGGAACACGGTCGTTCGGATGCCGGGTCCGTCATGAAGTGAAAAACGCTGTATTTCAGTCACCAGGCCATGCATGTTGCTGCTCCTTGTCATGTGCTGCTTTTCATTATATGGTCAATAATATCCCGATTCGACTCCAACACCGTTGCCGAGTGGTCAGATAAATTGGAGTTGACCCGATTATGCGGGACAGGCTATAATGGTTGATTAACGAATAAGAGCCGCTCTGCGGCCAAGGATCGGTCACATGACACATACAGTCCACATCCTGCTGGAACCTTCATATATCAAGCCTGTCTGGTATGTCGACAGCATCAACAGCCTGCGGGCCGGCGCGGCCAAGCGGCATTACCTGGTTCAGGATTGCTATGCTGCCGACGAAATCGTAAAGGCTCATTCGGCTAGCGCGGCAATCGTCATCAGCACAAGCGATGGCTGGACGCAGAACGCGATCGCGACGCTCAAAAGAAGCGGGATCCGGCCGATCCTGGTCGGTGCCGTACCACAATCCTTCGGCTATGATGTCAGCGGCACGATCTATAACCGCCGGGCCAGCGTGGAACAACTGGTTCATTACTTTTCCCGGATGGGGCGCGACCGTATTGCCCTGGTCGGTTTGAATCCTGTCTCGAGCAACGACCAGGAGAAACAGTTTGCTTTCATATCGGCGATGGCCCAGCTGGGTCTCGAGGCCGCATCCGGTGACATCTTTCCTGTCCGGCACGATCTCGACGACGCCATCGACGCATTTTTGGCCGCCCCCTCGCGTTACAACGGTGCGATCTGCGCAAACGATTATGTCGCGGTCGCCTTGCTGGCCGAATCTGCGCGTCGCAAAATTCGGATTCCGGATGACCTGGTCGTCGCCGGATTCGGCAACCATCTGCTGGGGCGCTGCTCGAAGCCGACCTTGACGACGGCAACCATGGACTACCGCGAAATGGGCGTTCAAGCCTTGACCATCTGGGAGACGCTGCAGGCAAATCCCAAGGTCAGCGCCATCGTGCTGACCGTGCAGCACCAGATCATCTGCCGCGGCAGCACCGGTCACCCCGAATTGGCCGAAACCATCGGTACATCCGGCCTGCCTGCGGGCCAGTACCCCAACCAAAGATTGGACAGCAGCGCTTCTCTCGGGCGCATCAATCGCGAGATCAGGAGCCTGGAGCAGTGCCTGCGGCTCTGCGACGAGCTCGACTACAAGATCATCTGCGAGCTGCTCGCAGGTCATAGCTACGAGGCGATCGGATTCCGGCTTTACTTGTCGCGAAGCGCCCTGAGCCGGCGTTTGAAAAAAATGTACCAACTGGTCGATGTGTCATCACGCAGCAGTTTCCTAACTTTGCTTAACAAATATATCGCCAATTTCAGCTGCCTGATGCAGACGGTAACCTCTGCACAATAGTTCTCATTCATCTATGGCAAACGATCTGATTTCGGCTGACCGTATTCCCGCCTCATTGCTTCCATGGAAATGACCCATTGTTTCCCATACTTGCAGACATCGACGCCATTAACCAGCTTGCCATAGGAGATTGCCTTGCGTAATGTGCTTTCATTCAATCCCCAAATCCGGGTTGCGTCAGTAAATGCCATCAGCCCGTCAAATGGCGTTTTAACAGTCTGACCATTCTCAAAAAGCTCGTCGCAAGACAGATCAAGCGTGTCGTTCCAGATGATTCCGTAACCTCCCACATCCACCTTTACGCTGGCAAACAGCTCAGGATCATTTTCAAAAATTCTAAACGACGCCCATTTAACAAAGAGCGGTTTGACGTCGTACAATTTCGTAACACCCTCTGCAAACTGAACGCTCAAACGATAGTCCGGCAAGGCTTTGACTGCTTTCACCTTATGAAACATAAAATCACCTCATTCCAGGGGAGAAAGCGGCTTGAAATCCTGCGTCTCCCACATATGCAGCAGATCATTTTTATGAATGCCTACCCACACCTTTACCATAGATAATGCCTTGGATGGCAAATGACCCTCTAATAACCCGCCTGTCCGGACATCAATCGCAGCCATTTCTCCCTCATATAGAGCATGAATATGCGGCGGGTTATGCTCTGCCTGCTGAAAGTACATACGAATGATAATCCCGCAAAATTTTGATAATACCGGCATATAACAAAGCCTGTCGTGTAGATTGCTCGGCATCCCTTTCATTGTCTCGGGTTATTCGTGTGAAGGAAAACGCAGATCCTATTTTTTAGATACAACAGGCTACACGATACCCAAACTTACAATTTCAGATCCGAATCCGTGCGCTGCCTCTTTACCGGATGTGTTCCCTTACTTCACTCATCTGCAAACATCGAACGGCACACCCAGTTCTCATTCAAATGCATGATATCACTTTTCCGTGATATAATCAACAGGTCTCTCAATTAGATTTCGATTTTAAGCAAATAATATCAGCGGAGACTTCTCCGCCGCACGCATGTATTATGCAGATTGGTTCTGTTCGCGAAATAGCTGTTCCATAGATCAACTGAGTGAAAAACAAGATTTGTTCATCTTTCGGAGAAAAGAACAACTCATTTCTTAACTACTCATTGGTTCACAGCTTACGTTTTCGGCAAATCAGCTGCCAACACATAAAGGAAATGGCGGATCAGGGTCTCAAGGTGTAACATGACTTGCGTTCTGCATATACCTGGTGGCACAGAAAACGGGCAGCCTTGCGGCTGCCCGTTCGTTCTGTCATCGTTCTGATGACGAATCTTTTGATCAATAGTTCTCGAGCGCGGCTGCATACGCTTCAGCGTAATAGCCGAGGTATTCCTGGAAGCCCAGGTTGTCCAGCTCGGTAAAGTAGTTGTCGAGTTCATTCAGCGAACGGGCGCCGGTGATGAACTTGGCAGATTCCGCTTCGATGTGCGCATTGATGACTGAAGCCAGTTCGGTGATCCGGTCGGAGGTGTCTTCGTCAAAATAGACCAGAGTTGTCAGGGAGCTGACCTGGATGTTGTCAAACGCTTCCATCGCGCTGATACGCCAGTAGTAGTCTCCGTTCTCCGGGGAAGCCTTGTACCAGTCGTAGTATTCCAGTACCGGCAGATTGCTCAGCGAATGACGATAACGGTTTTCCCCGATGGTCGTGCCGATCGAACCCATGTTGAAACCGGCAACCAACGACTTCAGGTAAACAACAGCATTTTCCCACTTGGTGGTTCCGCCTTCGACATCGACACGGTCATAGTCGACGCGGCTCCATTTCTCGTCGCAATACCAGCCGCCGTAGCCTTCCAGCATCAGGTGCTCTTCATTGCGGCAGGCGCCGACCCAGGCAGCGTGCGTCCCTTCATTGGTGCACATCCAGTCGGCCCAGCGGGCGATCAGTTCCTTGTTTTCGGCATTGACGGACACGAAGCAGCCGCCGCAGGTCCATGTCGGTTTTTTAACCGCAAACGCTTTGTCATTAAGCGCGCTGGTCATGGCGCCGAGTGCCGTGTACTGGGAGAACATGTCGTAGTCAGGGCAGACCGCGAACGGATCGGTGGCGATCACGCCTAGCTTGCCTTCGGTCGCCTTGGCGGACACGCCGACGGTATCCAGTGTGAAGAAATCCGGGTCGATGATCTTGTCCTGGTAGAACTTGTTCATCAGCTTCAGGTATTCACCGAACACTTCCTTGTCGCCGCCGGGGATGATGATTTTTTTGTTGCGGACGCCGGGGGCTGTACCCGTCGCATCTTGTGTAATCACACCCAGTGCCTGGAAGATGATCGCACTCGGATTGCTTGAGGCATAAGCGCCGCCAAACGGGATAACATCCTCGCCTTTTTCCTTGAACTTGTACATGACGTCGACGAATTCGTCCAGCGTCTTGGGCATTTCAAGGCCAAGTTCTGTCAGCCAGCTCTCGCGGATGTTACGCTTGCTGTAGGCAGACGGGTTTGCAGGATCGGTGATGTAGGGGTAGGAATAAATAGCGCCGTCCGGCAGCGTGGTGCCCGTACGCATATCCGGATGGTCCTCCAGCAGCTTCCAGATCGCAGGGGTCAGTGTCTCGTCCATGTATTGGGACAAGTCCAGCAATTGGCCTTCTGTGCTTCCGTAAAGAACCATCTGGGTCGGCGTCAGGGATTTGCCGAGGGTGACGTCGGTCAGGTTGTCCGAGGCAAAAGCCAGGGCAATGTACTCGTCGGCACCGGTGTTAAGCACTTGTGTGACGTCACACTTGATGTTGTAGATTTCTTCCATGGCCTTCCAATAATAGCGGGAGTATGGGTCATTGGAATAACCGGAATCCACAAAGATGGTGATGCTAAAGCCAGCTTCCTGACCTTCCTTGACGATGGGATGATACCCATCCAGGTTCAGGTAATCCGGATACTGCGAAGCAGCCTGGGTTGTCGTGGCAGTCGTGCTGCCGGAGCCTTGTGTCGTGGCTTGGGTTGTCGTTGAACCGGTGCCCGATGTTGTTGTCGGTGTCTGGGTGCAGGCCGTCAGGGCCACGAGCAGGGCCAGAACAAGAACAAGACAAAATGACTTTTTCATGCGGTTTCTCCTTTTTTATTCTTTTTCATTTACAGGCGCAGGCCATCTCCCGGTTGGCCTTGCCAGAAACGACTGAATGGGATCAGCCCTTGATCGAGCCGATCATGACGCCTTTGACGAAATATTTCTGCACGAACGGATAGGCGATCAGGAGCGGTGCGCTTGAAATGAAGATGATCGAGTACTTCATCGATTCGGCAATCCACAAGCGGCGGATGGCCCATTCGATCACGCCCTCCTCGCTGGTGTCGATGTTGGCCATGACATCCTGATTGAGCAGCAATATCTCGCGCAAGACCAGTTGAAGCGGGTAGTATTCCGCCTTATGGACATATAGCAGCGCATTGTAGTAGCTGTTCCAATGACCGACCGAATGGAAAAGGGCCATGACGGCGATGATCGGCGCGGCCAGGGGCAGTGCGATGCCAAAGAAGCACCAGAACTCCGAAGCGCCGTCGATGTGGGCAGCTTCGTAAAGACTTTCGGGTATGGAATTGGCAAAATACTGACGCGAAACGATCAGGTTGTAGCAGCTGACGCTGCCGAGGATCAAGACCCAGCGCGTATCGAGCAGACCAAGGTTTTTGATCAGCAGGTAGGTGGGGATCATGCCGCCGCCGAAGTACATCGTGATAAAGAAGAACCAGGAAAGGGCGCTTCGCCCGGGCAGGTACTTCTTGCTCATGACATAGGCGGCCGGAATCAGGGTGATCAGGTTATACAGCGTGCCGAACACAGTGTAGATGATCGTGTTGTAGTAGCCCGTCCAGATCTGCTTGGTCTGGAACACATAGTCGTAAGACTCGAGCGTAAATCCGGAAAACCAGATGAAGACTTTCCCGTTAACGACATCCTGCGGTTCAGATAGCGAGGCGATCAGGATGAAATAGATCGGATAAACGGTGACGAACAAGATGAGGCAGACGAACAGCGTATTAAAGGTATCGAAGACGTAATCTGAACCCGTTTTTTTCATTGATGCACTCCTCCTGTTACCACAAGCCAACCGAGGTAACGCGCTTAGAAATAAGGTTGACGACCGAAATGATGGCGATGTTGATCACATTGTTGAACAGTCCGATCGCTGCCGAATAACTGAATTGCGCGTTCTGGATACCCATTTCGTATACATAAGTCGATATGACCCGCGAAACACCCAGGTTGAGTGAATTCTGCATCAGGAAGATCTTTTCGAATCCGACCGAGAGCACATGACCGGTGTTGAGGATCAGCATGGTGATGACGATCGGCAGAATGCAGGGAATATTGATATGCAGAACAATCTGGAAGCGTGATGCCCCGTCGATCCTTGCCGCCTCAATCAGGTCCGGGGAAACGCCAGCCAGGGCGGCCAGGTAGATGATCGTGCCCCAGCCCAGGTTTTGCCAGACCCCCGACCAGACATAGATATCATTGAACAGCGAAGCGGTACCCAGAAAATCCATCCGTTCTCCGCCGAACAGTTCGAGGACATTGTTGACCAGGCCGTTGCTGCGCTTGAAAAACAAATTCAGCATGGCGACGATAACCACGGTTGAGATGAAATGCGGCGCATAAGTGACCAACTGGACGGTTTTTTTGAACCAGAGTTTGTTGATCTCGTTGATCATCAGCGCGAAGACGACAGCCACCGGAAAGGTCGACAGGGAATACAGGCTGATGGACAAGGTATTGCGCACGATAACCCAAAAATCTGGATAAGTCAGGAAACGGATAAAGTTCTTCATGCCTACCCAGTCACTGCCCCAGATGCCCTTGCTGGCGCGGTAATTCTTGAAGGCGATCTGGATTCCGTAAAAAGGCACATAATGGAAGATGACAACAGCCGCAACCGCTGGCAAAATCAAGAGATAGAGCTGCCAGCTTTTGCCGGCTCGCATGAACCAGTTTGATATCCTGCTGCCCGCCGTGACCT
>Ga0123335_1007862_pt1 | contig 11705 bp, 7 predicted proteins | sample BiotimSIPDNA_2_FD_89707 | JGI IMG/M metagenome (GOLD analysis project Ga0123335, IMG submission 89707) | Anaerobic biogas reactor microbial communites from Washington, USA - Biogas_R2 time_0 SIP DNA | ecosystem: Engineered > Bioreactor > Anaerobic > Unclassified | place: Washington, USA... | reverse complement strand
ACCGGTCGTTATTGGGCGTCAGCTCGAAGAGAACCATTTTACCATCACCGATTTTCAGGGCCCCGAAGCGAACCGCATACTGCTTGGCGCCATGCTCGATCTGATCGAAGACGGCCTGCAGATCAACCTCGCAAATCTAATTTCGCTGCTGGCGCAGGAACGACCCGGCAAGAAAACCAGGCTGGAACTGGCTGGTGGTGAAGACCGGGTTAGAGAACTTTTTCTTTCGCCGTTTTCACGGGCGGGCGTCAGTATGCTCGACGATATCGAGCCGGTTATCGAGCGCATCAGGGACCGCAATATCAGAGTCGAAGCACATCGCACCATGGTGCAGTTTTCTGAACGCATCATTCATGGCGAAAAAGACGCTTTCGAAATATTGGGCAACAGTATTCAGTCTCTGCGAAATCTCTTTTTGCAGGGCAGTGCCGGTTACATCCGAAGCCTCGATTCGCACCTCGCCGAAATGGAAGAGCTGATTACCGATCACCGCGAGCAGAAGCGCAGCTATCTTGGCCTGCAGACAAACTTTCCGATTTTGATGGAGCGCCTCAACGGCTTTCAAAAAGAATTTTACCTCATTACCGGCGGCGTCGGCATGGGTAAGTCTACCTTCGCGACTCAGCTCGCCTGGGATCTCGCCAACCTCAACCCCGATCTGACCGTTATCTTTTTCAGCCTTGACCTTAATCGCCTCGACGCTACTTCAAAAATTGTTTCGCAGGCGGCCGAAATTCCGATCGACTACGTTAAAAATCCCTATATTCCGCGTAGCGATATAGAGGAAAAGCGTAAAGCAGCCCTGCAGACGGTCGGAAATATGAGCAGCCGCCTTATTCTCGTCGATGAGTCCTGCGGCAGGCTTTTCATCGATGATGTTAAAAAATATGTTAAACGTACCCGTCTTGAAAGAGCTGGCGATGTGGCGGTCGTCATCGACCCCATTTTCAAGATACTGATGCGCAATCAGGCGCAAATGACCTTTAATGAACGCTGCAACCTGCTTTCAGCTGAACTCAAAAGCCTGGCAGCGGTAGAGGGCGTTACGGTTATCGCGACGGCCGGTTTGCCCAAGGCAATCAGCAGTCGGCGGCCGGTTAAAGAAGACCTCGAAGAAATCATGGGCCTGCTCTACGATCCCTATGCAGTGTTCTTTTTGTATTGTGACTATCTTAACAACTTCGATACGCCATTCCTCGAATGGGAATGGGGCAAAGAAGACAGTTTCATGATCCCTATCACTGAGGCGTATATCGCCAAAAATAAGATGGGCAGCACCAATGCGCGCATTTTTTATCGGTATTTCGAGGCTTATTCCAAATTCAAAGAATGTGCGCCGCAGGAAGTCGAAAATTACACGGCGATGATCGAAAATCTCGAACGCTTCAAAGAGCAGCAGACCAACCCGCACGCAACCCGCCACGCTAGTGGCCGGTCTGAGGAATTCTAAATGGAAACAGAAACCGCACAGGAATTTTTCGAAAAAGGTGTCGATTTGCAGCAGCGCGGCCTATTTGACCACGCTATTGAAGAGTATGACCGCGCTCTGCGTCTTGATCCCGACAACATCAATATTATGTTGAATCTCGGCGCCGCCTGTCTGCAGAAGGGGCTTTCTGACCGTGCTGTTAAGCTTCTCAAGAAGGTTCTTGAGCAGGAACCCGAAAACAGTATGGCTCTTTACAACATAGGCAAAGCCTATATTTATCGCGAAGAATACGAACAGGCTCTCGCACATTTCAACCGGGCCGCGGCCCAGCAGCCAGAGGATCGCGACATTAAAAAACTTATCGCAGTTTGTCTGCGGCATCTCGGGCGCATCGAACAGTCGGTGGCAATCACCCTCGGTCAGCTCGACACAATAACCGCTGATGCCGATGCGATGTTGCGTCTTGGTGATGATTTGATGAGTCTTGAGCGCTTCGATGAGGCTCTCGATATTTTTCGTCGTACCAGCGCGGTGGCCTGCGATTCTATATTGCCTTTGCTCGGAATTTATCAGTGTCAGCTTCGTCTTGATAACAGAGAAAAGGCGGTAACAGCGCTCAAGCGGGCGATAATGATCGAGCCGACCAATCAGGAGTTGCTGGTGAAACTCGCTGATGTATACCTTGGCGACGGGAGAATTCCGGAGGCGGTCGAAGTTATCAACAAGGGTCTTGAAACAATTGCCTCGCCGAATCTGCTGCGCGAGAAATATAACGAAATGGCTCGCCGATTACCGGTTTTGCGCAAAAAAGCCGCGGCATCGCGCCTTGAGTCTGGCTTGAGCCGGCATGAAACTGATGTTTATGATATTCTTGACGGTCTCTATGATGGCCGTATCCGGCTTGAAATTGCCGTAAAAGAGCTCGAGGGGCTGCGTCGCAAAGATCCTTCCGATCTGCTGGTCGCCGATGAGCTTGCTAACCTGCTGTTTCAGGCGCGAGAATTTGGGCGTGCCGCCGAGATCTATTCAGAAGTCCATCTGAGCCGGCCAAAAGAGCCCCGTCACCGCATCGATCTCGCAAAATCACTGGCAATGAAAGGCGATACCGAAGCTGCCCGCGCCATTCTCCGTGATTCTATAAGAGACCTCGGGCACATGCCGGAACTCGATCTGGCAATGACCGAACTCGACCTTTTCGATAAAGAATTCGAACGCGCTGCAGGTCGTCTTGAGATCATACTGAAAGAATATCCGGCTGAGCAGCATGCGTTGTTTCTCTATGCCTATACAGCCATGCGGCTCGATGAGCTCGAAACGGCCGAAACAACCTTCAAGCAGCTTTTCGAAAAGAACAGTACTGATGAAGAACTGGCTGTCTGGTATTCGCGTCTCGCGATCATGCAGGGGCAGCCGGCGCGGGCTCTCAAGGTCTGGGAAAACTTCAGCGACGGTATTGAAAGCCTTGTCGAGATTATCGCCAGGGTGGAGCTGACGCTGGCAACAGGCGACAGCAAGGGAATAATGCGGCATCTCCAGAAGATTGGCGATTATCACCCGCGTTTCATCGAAGATCATATGCTGTTTGGCAAAGCCTTTTTCTTTGCCGGTGATTTCTCTTCGGCACAACGCGAATTTGATCTGGTGCTACGCCTTGAAGCTCGTAACGCCGAAGCTCTGGCAATGTCGGCGATGAATTCTCTGATCCGTAACAAAACAGCAAAATTCTGGAATTTCTGGCAACACGCAATCGACTGTGATTCTCTATATGCTGTAATTCCAGCTATGGTGCTAAAAGACAGTCTGAATTTTTCGCAGCGCGAACGTCTTAAAACTGAGACGCGCAAAATGGTAGATATTGGCGCTCTCAAAGAGATAGACAAAGCGCGCCTGGCCAGGCTGCTGAAGTGCCTCTAAATCAGGAAACCCTAATGACAAACACCAAACCACAGAAATCACGCAACGTTAAAGCTCTTCGCCGCATGGTTGAACAGCTGGAAAGAGTGCCGGCAAAAAAGCTTGAGAGTGCTGTCTGCGATATAATCGATTTGGGCGGCTTCTCTCTGGCTGTGCTGCTTGAAAAACTGCCGGCGCTGACGGTTCCGGTTCAGACAGTCGTGGCCCGCAAAATAGAAGATTTTCTCTATTTTCATCCGGAAAAGGGGGCAAAGCTGTTTGATCGACTCCAGTCCGCCATGCGCGACGCCGACATCTCCTGCCGACCATCGTTGCTTGCTGCAATTGCTGATGTTTCTGATTCGGTCGCCATAGATCATCTTGCCATGGGCAGGCTGGCTTCTGATGCGCTCGATGCTCTCGACAGCAATATGGACTTTGCTCGTATGAGCAGAGCCGTCGAACTGGTGGTTAAAGCCTCCGGCGTTTCAGGAATCCCCACTATTATCAAATTGATGATTAAATCATCAGAAAAACTAGATCAGTATTCTAATTATCAATTTATGGAAACAGCTTTGATGGCTCTTAAGCGCCTTGGCGGGGAGCCGGTGATCAGATTATTGATAAATCCTTCTTCGGCCGATGCTATTCGTCAGCTGCGTATGGAATGGCGGGCCATGGATCAACAGCTGCTCCAGGAGACAATGGCGGCGCTGCGGCTTGCCGACGCCGATTTTGCTCAGATCATGCTTAAGGTGATAGACCTTTCTGAGTTTAACCTGCCGTTTGCGGCTATGATAAAAGAGGGCGTGTCACATAGCGATAAATGGGTTCGCCAGGCTGCCGCTGCCTCAATGCAGAAGGCATCTGCGGCTCTGAGCCCCGAGTCGCTTGCCCGCATGCTTAATGATGAATCTTCAGAAGTTCGCCTTATGGCAGTAACCTCGCTGGGCGGCTTTGAGCGTGAACAAACAGGCGCCATGCTCGAAGAGCTTGCATCGCGCCAGGGCGAGTCGATAGAAGTTCGTTTAAATGCCCTTTATGCGCTTTTTGCCCAGAAGAATCGGACTGCGCTCGAAAATCTTGTGCAAACAGCAGATAATCACCGTCTCGCGGTTAATGCCCGCGGCTTGTCTGCCATGCTTATGCCAAAAGAAGATGGCGCCAGAGTTATGCTTCAGGCTTTCGTTGATATCGGTTCTGACATGCTGACAGAAGCAACTCACTACCTGCTTGAAATACTTGAGCCTGAGGATATCGAAATTTTGATAAAAGCGCATTCTTCCTCTGGTAGTGAGCCTCGACGAGAGCGTCTTATCGATTTTATGAGATTGTTTATCGACCGAAAAGCTGGTCCGAGACTGGATCAGGCAAGAATGCGCCTTTCAGAAGCCGAACAGAAGGCTATAGAGATGCTTGCGCCTAAAAGCCAGGTTTCGACAGCAGTTTAATACTGACAATCCCGGGTTCTGTCGCTCTTTTGTCGCCGGCCCCGGCTAATTGCTGCTTTATAAGCATATTCAGCCTCTCTTGACGCTGCTTTCAAGACTTTGGCCCGCTTCTGGCGAGTAATTCAGGCTCTCAGAGGAGTTTTCCTTTATAAGTGGGTTTTGGTCGCGGAAGCGGCCATTTTTTGCTGCAGATTTTACAGTTAAGCGGCTCATGGCGACCAGCGTTCTGAAAAATGCTTTACCCGCAGTTCCGACAGGGTTTTAGCAGTCGCCCGCACATAATTTGTCGACGAGATGCTGACAAGCGGTCCTGATTTAATGGAGTGCTTCCTGTTTTTGCTCGGCCAATCGCATTTTTAACTTATTTATGTTAAAAATAAGCTTTATTTGTTAAAATAGTCTAAAAAATGATTAAAATAATGATATTTTATTGATAATAATGATGATGTTAGCTATAAATTGGTAGAATAGGCGCTGCAACGAAGATCAATATTGTTTCTATGGTTGGAGGGTTGATCTATGGCGGCGAAGAAATAGTCAGACCACCAGGCGACGCGACCGTTAATCTCTGCTGGTTGCGAGGTCAGTGGCTTGCAAAAGATTGTGGAGTCTCTGTGCTATCGTCTGCGAAGCGCGCGTGAGATCTCAGCTCAAAAAGGCTGTGACGGCTTCTATAATGCGTTCCCCTGCCCTGCCGTCACCGTAAGGGTTAACGGCTTTGGCCATCTTTTCGTAAGCATTATGATCGCAGAGAAGTTCGCTGGCACTGTTCAGAATTTTTTGTTTGTCGGTGCCGACAAGCTTGAGGGCCCCGGTTTCGAGGCCTTCCGGGCGCTCGGTTGATTCGCGCAGAACCAGAACCGGCTTGTTCAGGCTTGGAGCTTCTTCCTGGACGCCGCCAGAATCGCTCATTATCAGATGGCAGCGCTGCATGGCCATGATAAAAACCTGATAACTTAAAGGTGCTGTAAGGTGAATGCGGGGGTGGTTCTTCAGTTGTCTGGCCGCTTCGTCACGCACTTTCGGGTTAGGATGAATCGGAAAGAGTATGCGCACGTCGGCAAACCTGTCGACCAGCTCGAGCAGGGCTGAGAAGACCTGTCGGTGCGGTTCGCCGAAGTTCTCACGACGATGGGTCGTAACCAGTATCAGACGTTTGTTTGAAGCAAATATTTCGGCGAATTCCTTTGGCGCGGTGAGTTTGCGTTGCAGACTCCAGTGCAAGGCGTCTATTACTGTGTTGCCAGTTACAAAAACACTTTGTTCCGGGGTGCCTTCGCTGAGCAGCATCTGGCGTGCCCGCTCGGTTGGAGCAAAATGCAGGCTGGCGAGCGGTGTGACCAGACGGCGGTTGATTTCTTCGGGAAACGGGCTGTAGCGGTTCTGAGTTCGCAGACCAGCTTCGATGTGGGCTACCGGAATCTTCTGGTAGAAGCCGCCGAGAGCCCCGAGAAAAGCTGATGTTGTGTCGCCCTGCACGAAGATCATATCGTATTCGTTGCGCGAGACGATTTCACCTATTCCTTCGGTTATCCGGCTGGTAAGCTGAAACAGAGACTGGTTGGGCTGCATCACTGCCAGATTGAAGTCTGGTTCGAGCCTGAAGTGTTTGAACATTTCTTCGGCCAGTTCTAGGTGCTGGCCGGTATGGAGTATCTGGACGGTAATGTCAGCTTGTTTTTGTGCGGCAAAAATGACCGGAGCCATTTTTATGACTTCCGGTCTGGTGCCAAGTATAAATAGAAAGCGGCGATGCTGCAAGATCAGGGGTCTTTTCGATATTCGCCCGGATTGTAATCTTTAGGGGGCTTGGTCTCAGGCGACTGCTGATTGGTGTTGGAGCGACCTGCATTCGCTATGGCTTCTACTGCTGCATCTATGGGTTTGGGCTGTGGTGGCGGCAGCGGCGGCAGTTCGCGTCCGGCAATGAGTTCTTTGAACTCTTCACCGTTGATCGTTTCACGTTCCAGCAGCGCTTTTGATGAGCGATTGAGCAGCTCGCGATTTTCGCTGAGTATTTCCATCGCCTTGTTCTGTGCCCAGTCAATCAGTTGCCTGATCTCGGCATCTATCTTGCGCGCAGTGTCGTCAGAAAGGTCGTTGCGCGTATTGAATTCGCGGCCGAGAAAAACGGTCTGATTGTCGTCGCCGAGATGCAGCGGGCCGATCTCATCGCTCATGCCTAGTTCGCAGACCATTTTGCGGGCAATCTTAGTGGCGCGTTCAATATCGTTTTTTGCGCCTGAAGTGAGTTCGTTAAACACTATTTTTTCAGCTGCCCGGCCGGCCAGCAGTACGCACAGCTGGTCTTTGAGGTGGCTGCGCGAGACGGTCAGGCGGTCTTCAACCGGCAACTGCATGGTCATCCCAAGCGCCATGCCTCGCGGAATAATGGTAATCTTGTGCACCGGGTCGGTATTGGGCAGAAAGGCTGCAACCAGCGCGTGGCCCATTTCGTGGTAGGCGGTGTTTTCTTTTTCTTTTTCTGAAATGATACGGCTCTTGCGCTCAGAACCGGCGATGACCTTGTCGATAGACGCTTCGAAATCAGACATTATTACGATTTTGCGGCCATGTCGGGCGGCCAGAATCGCAGCTTCGTTTGTAAGATTGGCGAGGTCAGCCCCGACAAATCCGGGAGTGCGCCGGGCAAGAACCGAGAGGTCAACGTCGTCTCCTACTGGTTTGTCGCGCACGTGTATCTTTAGAATTTCTTCACGACCTCTGATATCTGGCTGATCAACGACAATGCGACGGTCGAAGCGGCCCGGGCGGAGCAACGCCGGATCAAGTACGTCGGGGCGGTTAGTGGCAGCTACCAGAATTATACCTTTGGTGTTATCAAACCCGTCCATCTCTACGAGCAGCTGGTTGAGGGTCTGTTCGCGTTCGTCATGGCCTCCACCCAGTCCGGCGCCACGCTGACGACCGACTGCGTCGATTTCATCCATAAAAATGATACAGGGTGCATTTTTGCGGGCCTGCTCAAACAGATCGCGAACACGCGATGCACCTACGCCGACGAACATTTCGACGAATTCAGAACCGCTTATGTTGAAGAACGGAACATTGGCTTCGCCGGCAACAGCTCGCGCAAGCAGAGTCTTGCCCGTGCCTGGAGGCCCGAAAAGCAATACGCCGCGCGGAATCTTGGCGCCAAGATCGGTAAATTTGCGGGGTTCCTTGAGGAACTCGACAACTTCCAGCAGATCTTCTTTGGCTTCGGCTACCCCGGCAACATCTTTGAACAGCACTCGTTTCTCGGTTGGGTCAACCATGCGCGCCCGGCTTTTCCCAAAGCTTAGTGCTTTGGCGCCGCCGCCCTGCATCTTTTGCAGAATGTAGAGCCATGCACCGATCAGCAGTATGAATGGGAACCAGTTGATGAGCAGATTGAGCCACCATGACATCTGTGCCGGCGGTTCGGCTTCTATGATTATGTTTGAATTCCTGATGATTTCCATCAGACCGGGATCATCGGGCACGATAACGACAAAGTCAGTGGTTGGCGCTTCGTTGCTGGAGCCCAGAGTAACCTGCTTTTGCAGACGTCCGGAAATCTCGCGGTCGTTGATCTTGATTCCCGAAATCATGCGGCCGGTATCTTCGCCTTTGATGATTTTCAGAAATTCAGAATACTTGAGCCGCTGGACCTTCTTGGTGCCCGCAATATTGGTAAATGCGGTGAGCAGAAGTATCAGCAGCAGAGCGTAAAGTGCGACTGTTTTCATTTTGGTGGGTTGTTCTTTCATAATCCTGCGCCTGTTGTTGGTTTTTCAGAAGTCTGTAAATATGATGCCATGCTATCACAAGCCTGGCTACTTATCAATTTAATGTTCGGCTGCGCTCAGCTGTTCTTGAAAAGTCGTTTCTGCTTGGTTTTCAGCCAGCTGATCCAGCCGGATGACTGTAGAACCTGTTGTTCAAGAAGGTCGAGCAGCATTCCCGCGTATCTGCGACTCTTTTCGGTCTGCCCATTGAAGGCGAGTATGGTCGAAAGTGCCCGGTCACCCATATTGACGACCTTTCCCGCTATTTTCGTGAATTCGTCGTCGTTTTCGAGGGTTTCGAGCCACCAGGGAATACATTCGATGCCATTCTGGCGGAAAAGTGCCTCGCGTGCGTTCTGTCTGATTTTTGGGTGTTCATCGGCAGACATGTCGGCGAGCAGTTCGAGTCGCCCGGGAATATTGACCTTGTCGAGTACGAATACTGCTGAGGCCTTCATCCATGGGTTGTCGTCGATAGCCATGACTTTTAAGGCTTTCAGCAGCTGGTCGTGGCTTTCCTTGTTCCAGAGCGCCTTGATTACATTGGCACGCACCCGGTTGTCTTCATCGTTGAGCATTGGCAGAAGAAGTCTGGTGACGTCCGGCAGATCGAGTCGTTCTATCGCCTCGATGGCATTGGCGCGTACGCGTGCATCTTCTTCCTGCAGGGCCCGGGTAAGAAAGCTGACGACATTGTCGTCAGGAAGTGCCAGTTTTCCTGTGGCAGCAACGACACAGGCTTTTATGCGCGGGTGTGTCTCCGCTTTGTAGAGGCTCTGGATGGCGCCAAGATTGCTTGGATCGCCGATTCTGCCAAGGGTTTCGACGGCCAGTGCCACCAGTTCAGGGTTTTTATGCCTGAACACGCCTATTATCTGTGAACTTGCCGAAGAGTCTTCGAGTTCGCCCAGCGCTTTAAGGCTGTTGTATACGATATCTTCGTCTTCTGATGCCAGTTTTTTTGCGAGCTCGTCAATGCGTTCTGGCGTCTGAGGCCGGTCGGGCAGAAGTTTCCAGATGCGAATTCCTTCGCGCTCTATGCTGCGTACCCACGAGGCGCTGTTATAATCAGTATAAGAATCGAACTCACGCTCGGCCTTTTTTAGAGCCGATTCGCGGTCAACGGCGGCCACTGTATATTCGATCTTGAACTTTTTGCGTGGATTCGCCGATTCGCTGTAAGGTATAATGACTTTGTAAGTTTTTGCTGCCTGCATAGCTGTACATGTTAACAGATACCTTAGTCATTCTCAACCGGAGTTGCAGGTTTTATAACAGCAGTTATCATTATCGGGAGATCGGCATGAATTCAGAGAATCTCATTTGCAGGTGCTGCGGTTGTTCGTTTAAACAAAGCGTAGCTCATCGCGATTTTCTGGCTGAATACGGTTGTGACGTGCCATCGCTTTACTGTCCCACCTGTTTTGCCGAAAGATTGCGGCAGATATGGGAAATCCCCGGCGAAAAGCGGGTGGCCGCATGCAGTATGTGCGGCATGCTGACCCGGTTATGCTTTGTACCAAGCCTCGATCGCCCGGTCTATTGCCAGGAATGTTTTCGCAAGATGAAAGCAGAATAAGACTGCGTTTGCGCTCATTCTTCGCTGATCGGAAAACTGACGGTAGCTGGCATAAGTTCTGAGGTTTCTGGCAGTATACTGCTGTCGGTGGCAGTTATATCTATTGCTCTGTCTGAATCGAAAATTGAAACATTGTTGCTGAGATCGAGTTCATCATAGCCAAGTTCAAGCGCGTTATCGGCTTCAATATCGAGTTTTTCGAGCTGCTGGGTAGACCGGCTGATATCGATATAACTTTCTTCAGGAACTGGCTCCGGAAAAAGTTCGCTGAAGCCACGCCTGATTCGGCGCATCATTGTTGTTGCCGGCAGAGTTTCGTAACGCAGTCTGAAAAGCTCTCCTGACTGGTCTGTGTGTTGCAGCGGGTGTCTGATAAGCTCAGGTTCGCCATGTGCTGGTATTCTCTGCCAGTGTGATATATTCTGAGCCGCGGCCAGGTCGCAGATCAGCAGGCTCAGAATTACTGTAATAATGGCTTTGTTAAACTGCATACCACACCGGCAGGTTGTCGAGAACACGGTATTTGATTTCGCCATGCTTGTGCAACGATGAAAGATAGCCGTTTACCATGGCACGGTAGAGATAATATTCCCAGTTGGTCTTCTTCAGGCCATAATGGTCGAGAAATGCTTTGACCACACGATCCTGAGGCATAGGCGTTTTTAGCAATCCGCGCATGAAGTCGAGAGACTCGTTTAAATGGCTGAGATTGCTGGAGATAAGAGTGTTGATCGAATTTTGCGGTTGGAAGTGGCCGCCAATATAGCAGCGGGCTTCGATTTTTCTGAGCTTTTCGAGTGTCTGCGAGTGCGCATTCGGGTCGTAATTGAACGGCAGTCTTTGTTTGTTGAAAAAGTTGTCAGGAAACAGGGTGTCAGCTAAAAAAGCGACGCCATCCACAAGAAACCCTTTCTGATTAACCGAATGACCCGGCAGGTCGAGTATTTCTATGCTGAGATCGTCAAGCTGTAGCTCGTTGCCGGAAATTACATCGACCTGGCTGGGGTTGGCCATGATGAAGCGGTTCATCAGGTCGCCGATCGGAGCTCCGGCAAAAAGTACGGCACATTGAATCAGGGGTTGTCTTATGGTTGGAGCTTCAAGTGTCGAAGCCATGATTTTGCAGCCACATTTTTCCTGAAAAAGGCTGTTGCCACCTATATGATCAGCATGCGCATGCGTATTGAGAATATGTGAGACCTTGAAGCGATAATCTGAAAGCATTTCCAGAAGCTTACCGGCAAACTGTTTGTCGCAGCCGGAGTCGATCAGTGCGACATTACTGTTGCCAAGCAGAATGACGCCGACATTGGCGGGCCCGCGAACCCATAATACCCGCTCGGTAAGGCGCGCCAGTTCCATTCTCAGCCTGCCGGACGCTCAGAATCATCGACAACCACAAAGCCTTCGCTGCATCGACTGAGAATTTCGATCGAGCAGGAAGGTTCGCCGCTGAAGCCAATCGGCGGCGCCAGCACTTCGATGTAAAAGGGGTTGTCGTGATATGGCGAAAACTGCGCTTTGTAAATCCATGCTTTAACCGGCTGACAGCCTTCTACTGTAAGCTTGATGCGCACGAATTT
>Ga0123335_1007860_pt1 | contig 11706 bp, 13 predicted proteins | sample BiotimSIPDNA_2_FD_89707 | JGI IMG/M metagenome (GOLD analysis project Ga0123335, IMG submission 89707) | Anaerobic biogas reactor microbial communites from Washington, USA - Biogas_R2 time_0 SIP DNA | ecosystem: Engineered > Bioreactor > Anaerobic > Unclassified | place: Washington, USA... | reverse complement strand
CCCGCAAATGACGCGCCGGTGGCGTCAGGCTCAGATGGGCTTTGTTGCTCCCCTCCGGGATGGGGGGCAGGGACGTGGTCAGCATTTTTTGAACCTCCGGATTGAGCGGTCATGCGTGCTTCCGTACGCTCTGATGCTACCCCGGGCTTGTGTTTTCAGACTGTCCGGCAAGGCATATCCGGGGCAAAACAATCATTTTACAATCCCCTCGCCTGTTATCCGGTCTTTGTCGCCTTCTCCTTGAATCAACGCATGATGAACAACCCCACAACAAAAAACCGGGGCCGCCTGATGGCGGCCCCGCAGAGTGTCAAAGAAGTGTCTGCGGACACTTCTTTGATTAAGCAGGAACGGGAATTTCTGCCTGTTTGGCGTCGCTTTGCTTGCCTCACGGCCGGCAGAAATTCGCGGAAATGTTTTGTCTAAAGCCAAAACCCGCGTTACCGTACATGCCGCTAACGCGGATTACCATCAGAGGGCTTCGCCCTCCGATACCTCCCATGAAATGGTTTTTCGACAGTCTAACCGGGGCCGCCTGATGGCGGCCCCGGGGCTGTTAGGCGGGCTTCCCGTGCTTACAGCAGGTCGATGACAGTCTGGGGCACGTAGAAGGTATCGTTGGTCTGCACGGTGACGCTGTCAAACTCTATTCTCACGCCATCAAGCAGAACATGGTCGCGGCTTTCGGGGATCAGGAGGGTCTTGCCGTCCTTCTCAACCTTCAAAACCGGATTGTTTTCGTCCGCCTTGTCCACGGTGACCGTGGCACCTTTTTCCGCAAAAGCGGCGTTGGCGTTGACAAAGAGCTGACGGGTCAGCGCGTCCAGGTCGATGCCCCAGACGTCGGAGGCGATTTTGGCCACGTCGGTGTTGTCCAGGGTGCCCCAGATGCGGGCGTTGCCGGGGGCGTAGGAGTAGAAGGTGACATCCTCGCCGGTGTGGCCGCCGGTGGTCCAGCCCAGGTTGGCGCGTCGGGAGATGATGGGGCCCACGGCGTAGTTCATGGAGCCGGCGCCGGCAGCCTTGATTTCTTCAATTTCTTCATCGCTCAGGTCGGTGACGCCAAACCAGGTCTCCATGACTTCCGCGATGTTCGTGCGTTCGGCGTTTAGCTTGTGCTCAATGCCCTCGCCGGTCAGCTTGGCCTTGAGCAGGGGGCCGATGAAGCGGGAGACCGGGTCCTTGGAGTAGCTGCCGTCGGTTTCGCGGTCGCCCAGGGTGACGCCGCCGTTGTTGTGGTCGGTTACAGCCAGCACCAGGGTGCTGCCGTCAGCCTTGGCGAAATCCAGGGCAACCTCAACCGCCGCGTCAAAGGCCAGCACATCCGAGACCACGCCCACCGGGTCGTTGGCGTGGGCGGCCCAGTCCACGTTGGAGCCTTCCACCATCAGGAAGAAGCCTTTTTCGTTTTGATTGAGCAACTCAATGGCCTTTTCTGTCATCTGCGCCAGGGAGGGCTCGGAATTCGCGATCTGCTCCCTGTCCATCTCATAGGCCATGGCGCCTTTTGCGAACATGCCCCAGACCGGGCCGATGGCCAGGGAGTTCATCTCGGCCGCGGTGGTGATGTACTGGTAGCCCTTGGCTTTCACGATTTCAATCATGTCCTCTTTGTCCTTGCGGTCCTCGGCGGCAAGGTAGGCGGAGCCGGCGCCAAAGAGGACGTCGATGCCCTGGTGGGCCTGCTGCTCGGACAGGATGTCGTAGCGGGAGCGGTCAAAATAGTGGCTGGAGAAAGCGGCCGGGGTGGCGTGCTGCACGTTGGAGGTGGAGATGAGGCCGGTGGCTTTGCCGATGCCCCGCGCGCCTTCCAGGATGGTGGCCAGGGGGTACTTTTCCTCATCGCCGTTGACGGCGATGTGCTTGTCATTGGTCTTGTGCCCGGTGGCAAAGGCGGTGCCGGCGGGGGCGGAGTCGGTGATGGCGCCCAGCACGGAGGAGGTCTGCCAGTAGGTGCGGATGACGCCGGAGGCCATTTCATCCAGTGCCAGAGTGACAGTGGGGTCGAAGCTGTCCGTGTTTTCGTTGTAGGACTTGTACCAGCGGGCCAGGGTGATGCCGCCGGGGCTCATGCCGTCGGGAATCAGGATGATGATGTTCCTGATGTCTTCGCGGGCCTGTTTGTAGTTTTCCAGGATGTTGGCAGGGCTTTGCGCAAAAGCGGACATCGTGCCCAGCATCAGCAGCAGGGCCAGGAGCAGCGCGGTGATTTTCTTCATGTTTGCGTGGTTTCCTTTCTTTCTCCGGTTTCGTGGTCCAGGGAAAGCATAGCCAAGGAATGTAAAACCATAGGGCAGGCCGGAGTAAAGAAAGGATGAAAAGAGCAGCACACTTTCAGGTTCTGGTAAAAGAGCAATCTTGAGTTTTGCCACTGCGGGTAGATTTCTATCAGAACCTAAAAGGGAGGACAGCGTTGATGTACGCAGTGAACGGGAAATTGACAGCGCTTCCAGGTGAAGGCGAAAAGCTATTGGCTATCTTGCTGGATGCGGCCAAAGGGATGGAAAATATGGACGGCTGCCTGTGCTACATCGTGGGCACGGATGAAAACAAACCGGAGGACGTCTGGGTGTATGAAGTGTGGGTCAATGAAGCGGCGCACCAGGATTCATTGCAGCTGCCGGTCTTCCAGGCCTTGATTGGGAAGGCCAGGCCGCTCATCGCGGGAATGGAAAACCTGCCCAGCCTTGTCATCCATGGCGGGAAGGCTGGAAAGCTTCATTGAACCCTGTATCAGCACGTGACAGATTGCCCATGGAGGACAGTTCCTTGAAACTAGAAGCTGCCTTTATCCGCATGTACAACCCCTGACGCAGCCTGATGGCGGAGGCGCTGGGCAAGTATCTGGCCGGCGGCGTGTTTGAAAGCGACTCCGCCGGCACCAAGACCAGGCCGCAAATCAACCAGGACGCTGTGCGTGTCATGAAGCGACTGTACGGTATTGACATGGAGCGGACCCAATACAGCAGGCTCAACGATGAATTGCCCCCGCTGGACGGCGTCATCACCATGGACTGCAATGTGATATGACCCTACCCGCCTTCCCGATTACGGGAAACCTGGCCTGGAAGACCCCGACGGGAGTTCCGGCGCGGGGTTTATTGACACGGCGAAAGCCTTTGAAAAGAGGATTCTGGAACTCAAGGAGCGGCTGCTGAAAGTGCGGGCGGAGGGGCTGAGCATTTGTTGGCAGAATACCGCGTACACACTGTCTGCGTGAGAACTGATTTTCATTGACGCCACCCTTTGTCGGGTGGTGTTCATCTCAGCGCATCCCTACCGGGATATGGGTGCATAAAGCCGGGCGCACTGCGGAGCCTCGGGCCCGGATGTGATATAGTACAGAGGAAGATCTCAGTGTACGGGCTACCCATTCCATCCATTCGGTCGGGGCATGCGATGTTTGAACTTGAGGATTGGCTGAAGGTTTACCGGCAGGCGGTAAACGCCTGCTTTGGCGGCAGGGTGGTGTTCATCGGGCTGCAGGGCAGCCGGGCCAGGGGCGAAGCCAGGGAGGACAGCGACATTGATGTTGTCCTCATTTTAGACCGGGTGAGTATAGATGACTTAGCCTTGTACCGCGCGGCGGTCAGCGGCCTTCCAAACCGTGGGTTGCTCTGCGGTTTTGTGTCCGGCAAGGAGGAGTTGGGCTGCTGGAGCGAGCCGGATGTCTTCCAGCTCGCGATGGACACGCTGCCCCTGCAGGGCAGCCTGGAGGGCATCCTCCCCAATATCGACGCTGAGACCGCGCGGCAGGCCGCCCTTATGGGCGCCTGCAACCTGTACCACGCCTGCAGCCACAATATCCTGCACAAAAGAAGCGTGAAAACATTGACCTCCCTGTACAAGTCCGCCTTTTTCACCCTGCAGGCCGACCGCTGTTGTGAAACCGGCCGCTACTTCCGAAGTCGGGAAGAGATGGCGCGGGCAGTGGATGGTCAGGACCGGCAGGTGCTGGAGGCCATCATCCATCCCGCCGCCATCCATGAAGGCACACTTGATAAATACGCAGGCTTGCTGCTGGCCTGGGCCGGCAAGCTCATCCTCAGGCATGGGCGGCGCTGAGGGCAGGCAAACCGCTTGGACAACCCACAGGAAATACCAAGAAAGTGAAGGAGGCGAAAATGGCATGAAACTGTTCCTGCTGCTGACCGACCTCCTGATTCTGACAGGATATGGCGTATACGCCCTGCTCACCTTCCAGGGGTTTTCGGGCATCCTGGTGGTGCTGCTGTTCTTTTTCGCCGTCCGGGTGCTGGCGCTGGCGGTGCATCCTGCCTTTTCCTTCATCAACCTGGCGCTGCTCTACTTCCTCTTGCCCTTTAGGCCGCTCATCCTGGTGCTGGCCTATCTGTTCTACACGGCCTTGTACATTTATTTGGACAGGCGTGAAGGCCAGCAGCAGCTGCTGACCCGTGAAAACACGAAGCTTCAGATTGAGCAGAAGAACAGCCTGCGCTACCAGTTCATGAAGGAGAACTACGAAAGCCAGGCGGCTCTTGCCGCGCGGCTGGAGGAGCGGCGTGCCATCGCCCAGCAAATCCACGACCTGCTGGGGCACAGCCTGACCGCCGCCACCCTGCAGCTGGAGGCGGCCTCGGAACTGGTGGACCGGGAGCCCGGGCGCGCCAAGGGCATGATGCAAGGCGCGGCCAGCCAGCTGCGCGAGGGCATTGCCCAGGTGCGGGAAGCCGTGCACCAGATGCGGGCGGAGGTGCCGGCCCTGAAGCTGGTGGAGCTGCAGGCGCTGCTGGACCGCTTCCGCCTGGACAGCGGGCTGGTCATCCGCTTCACCGAGGAAGGGCAGATGGATGACCTCCCGAACAGCCACTGGCAGGTCATCCTGGGCAACGCCCGGGAGGCGCTGACCAACGTCATCCGCCACGCCGGGGCGACGGAGGCTGCGGTTTCCCTCAAGGTGCTGCCCGGCATGGCGCGGCTTGAGGTTTCCGATAATGGGCATGGCTGTGAGAATATCGTGGAGGGCATGGGCCTCTCCGGCATGCGGGAGCGCGCCCGGGAGCAGGGCGGCAGCCTGATTGTGCGAAGCGAAGGGGGCCTGCAGGTGATTACCCTGCTGCCCCGGAAGGAGCTGAAGGATGATTAAGGTCGCGGTCGTGGATGATGACGCCCTCATCCGGGAATCCCTGGGCATCCTGCTGGAGGGCAAGGAGGGCATCCGCATCATCGGCTTCGGGGAGCACGGGCTGGACGCCCTCCACCTGGCCCCGCAGTGCGACGTGATGCTGCTGGATTTGCGCATGCCGGTGAAGGGCGGGCTGGAGGTGCTGGCGGAAGTCGCGGCGCAGACCCGGGTGCTGGTGCTGACCACCTTTGATGACGATGAAGAGATTGTCAAAGCCCTGCGCGCCGGCGCCCATGGCTACCTGCTCAAAAGCGCCAAGCCCGCCGCCATCGTCCAGGCCATCGCGCAGCTGCACCAGGGTAAAAGCGTCTTTGATTCGGTGGCGCTGGAGGCCCTTCGCCGCAGCCTGAAACCGGCGGGCGCCGCCAAGTTGGCAGCACTCAGCGAGCGTGAGGTCGAAATTGTCAAAGCCATCGCCGACGGCCTGTCCAACCGGCAGATTGCCGAGGCCCTCTTCATTTCCGAAGGCACCGTCAAAAACCATATCACCGCCATCCTGCAGAAGACCGGGCTGGCGCACCGAACACAGATCGCGGTCAGCCACCTGAAGGGAGAGTTGTAGAGCGGCAGGACGGAGGGACGCCTGCTTATTTGAAAATAGCGGGGCAAAAACTTTTATTATCAAAGGCGGCCGCATTCAGGCCGCCTTTGATGTACAAGAGTTTAACGGGTTCTTTGCTTTATGATTACTCCTGCTATTACCTGATCTTTACTTTGAAGCGGATTTCGCCGGGGATCTCCTCCCCAAAACTGTTGTCCTGGAAGGTTTGAACGCTGAAGAGATAGCGCAGACTCAGGAAGCCCTCATCATCGGTATTCTCTATAATTGCCTGTGCCGCCTTGGCACCGCGTTCTTTCAGCCAGCGCAAGGTTTCCTTTTGCATGTTGTTGTATTCTGTTTTATCATAGCCTTCCGGGACATTTTCAAGGTCTATCATTGCATCAATGGCAGCGCTGTCCAGTAAATCAAGGTCAAACATATAGACTGACATCACCGGTCCGTCTGACGTGGTGAAAGAATCAGAACTGCCCATTGGCAAGGCTGTATCACTTTCACCGATAAAGATTTCACCCCAGTTGTTGATGAGCAGCAGTTGCTTCTCCGGGTGGATCATGGTGTCCTTGGGCAAGCCAAAACCCTTGGTGGTCCAGAGCCAGTGGTCCATTCGGCTTTCTTCGTCGTCCGGGTCAATCCGGCCAACCAAGGCACCGTCAGTGTCCATTTCCTGCAGATCATGCAGTTCGTAACCGCCTTCGTCCCTGGCGAAAGCCAGCAGGCTCAAGGTGGCAATACTCTTCTCAGGTGCCCAGGCAGCGTCCAGCACCTGCAGCTCCACCAACTCAGTCGCCGGCCCTGTTACCTGATAGGGCAGGTCTTTCTGCAGGCCGTCTACAATTGCCCGGTATTCCTCCGGTTTGTGATTCTGGAAATTGGTAAACCGGGTGTCAAAGTACCATTCCTGGCCGTACTGAATCACAGCGTAGGCAATCCCGGCCAACAGTGTGGTAATCAAGGCGGCAAGCATCACCACCCGAAGAGCAGATTTTTTCATGGGTTCCTCCTTCAGATTCAGGAGGGTCTGCTCAACGCTTTGATGAAATCCGGTTGGTGTTTGCGGAAAGGCGCGTTCAAGATCAATTTTGCGCATGAACCAGAACCTCCTCTACTTTTAGTGCTTCTTTCAGTTTCATTCTGGCGCGTGCCAGACGGCTTTTTACCGTTCCTTGTGGCAAATGCAGGATATTGGATACTTCTTTGACCGAATAGCCATCCAGATGGAAGAGGATTAATGGTATCCGATCCTTCAGCGGCAGGTTCTCCAATGCCATTTTCAGCGCCAGGTTTTCAACGGTGTCCTCCTGGGGAGCAGGATAAGTGTCCGCCAGTTCGTGATTTGGTCTTTGAGCGCGCAGCCGCTGCTTTGCGCAATTGATCAGGATGCGTGTCAGCCAGGTACCAAAGTACTGAGGCTGACGCAGGGTGTGCCGCTTCTCCCAGGAGATGATGAGGGCATCCTGCACGGCATCCGCGCAGTCCTGTTCATGCCCAAGGTAGGTGTAGGCGATGCGGAACAAGGACCGCTCGATTTTCAGCACCCCCTGGGAAAAGGTCTTCGCGTCCATCCTGTCTCCTTCTGGTAATCAGCTGATTCACTCCATTAGATGCAATGGAGGCGGGTTTGGTTTCATGGCTGCTTCCATGATACTCCAACTATTTGTAATCAAGCCTTCAAAAGCTGTCAGAAGCATGTCACTCCAATTCAGAAGGAGGGTAAGAAGCAGTGAACATCATTCAATGTATATCTGCTGATTTTGATTCCCTTTAACTTTTTTGTTCGTAGTGTTGACAAATCCATATTGCGAAATTATAATTAGAACAATTCTAATTCAAGGGGGGTGTGATGTGTGTCCTCCTATGCCAATGCGATTCTGTCCATTCTGAAAGAAAGAGGCGGCCATTACACGGCCGAGCAGTTGTTTCTCCTGCTCAAGCAGAACCATCCCAAACTCGTTCTGGCCACCGTTTACAACAACCTCAAGTCACTGTGCGAGGAGCAGACGATTCGGAAAATCACCTTGGAAAACCAGGCAGACAGGTACGAGCGCAATGTCAGGCATGACCATCTGGTCTGCCGCAAATGCGGGGAACTGACCGACATCACCTTGAGTGACTTGACCGAGTCCCTGCGCAGGCAAACGGAGCTGGAGGATTTTACGTACGACTTAAAAATCAACTATGTCTGCAAACAATGCAAGGCGGAAACTGTTCAATCGGAATTCGGGGGTGCTTTGAAAACACCCTTTGAAAATAAACAAGAAGGAGATTGGTAATGAGGAGCTTTATGACACTGGACCTGCAATACGCCCACCGGTTCTATGGTTTCAAGGGGGAGGCGCAGTACCTGCACGGGCACACCGGCCTGCTGACCCTGGAAGTGGAAGGGTCGGTCAACATGGGGGTCAACATGGTCTTCCCCTGCAACGAAATCAGGAAGATTGCCTGGGATGTGCTGCAGAATTTCGACCACGCTTTGGTTCTGCGCGAAGACGATCCCCTGCTGCCCGCCATTCTGGATGTATATGAGAAACAGGGCATCAAGGACGGCGCGCCCACCAACATGCAGAAGGGCCCCGCCTTCAAGAACGAGCTGGCGACCGCGTATCCCGACTGTCGTTTGGTCGTGACCAAGGAAACCATGACCGTTGAAGGGATGATCAAGATTGTCTACTCCCTGCTCAAAGACAAGCTGAATATCGTCAAAATCACCTTCACCAGCGGTGTCAACGGCGCGACGGAAGAGTACGCCCCCCACAAGGAAATGGACCGCTGCCCGCTGTGCGGCATCTCCCTGGACGAGCATGGCGTCTGCCCCAAGTGCGGTTATCGCAAGAAGTAAGTGAATCTTCAGGCTTGCCGGCTGGATTTGTCCGGCAAGCCCTGACCCGCTTACCATGACTAAAAAGCGCCGGATTGTCATCTGACAGCCCGGCGCTTTCGCTTTCATTGCTTGACTTGGCAGCTTCTGCGGAAAAGTCAGGTCTCGAGCCTTTACGATTGATTCATAATGGTTCTTTTGCTTCTTTTCTTTTCAAAGGAAAGAAGGGTCCTCCGATCCCCCCGTCCTCCCCGTCCCAACCATGACTTTCGTCACCCCAACTCGTGACTTTCCTGACTGGGCAGCAGCCCGGTCTTTTTCTATGATGGGTATGCAAGGAGGATGGGGAATATGCTGGAAGTGAAGAAACTGGTCAAGCGCTACGGCAGCAAACTGGCCGTGAGCGATGTCAGCTTTAAGGTGGAGAAGGGTGAAATCTACGGCCTGCTGGGGCCAAACGGCGCCGGCAAGTCCTCCACCATCAACATCATCACCGGGCTCATCCGGAAGGACAGCGGCCAGGTGTTAATCGGCGGGCTGGACCTCGACCGCGAGCTCACCAAGGCCAAGTACCTGCTGGGCATCGTGCCCCAGGACCTGGCGATTTACAACGATTTAAACGCGCTGCAGAACGTGAAGTTCTTCGGCTCCCTCTATGGCCTGTCCGGCAGCGCGCTGCAGAAGCAGGCGCTGGAAACGCTGGCGTTTGTGGGCTTATCGGACAAGGCGAAGGACAAGGTGAAGACCTTCTCCGGCGGCATGAAGCGCCGGCTGAACATCGCCTGCGGGCTGGTGCACCGGCCGCAGCTGCTGATATTGGACGAGCCCACGGTGGGCATCGATCCCCAGAGCCGCAACCACATCATGGAAGCGATTTTGCAATTGAACCGGGAGGGGATGACCATCCTGTACACCACCCACTACATGGAGGAGGCGGAGCAGTTGTGCAGCCGCATCGCCATCATGGACGCCGGGCAAATTGTAGCCCAGGGCAACCTGCAGGAGCTGCGCTCCCTGATTGAGGAGAACTGGTACATCGTCGTCAAGGTAAAGGGCACGCCGCCCATGGAGGAACTAAGTCATGTCGCCGGCGTGGAGAAGATTGACTTGAACGGCAACGCGCTGCGCTTCACCTGCCGGGGCAAGCACGCCCAATTGCGGGACATCCTGGAAGTGCAGGGCCAGCATCATTCCGAAATCCTGGACCTGTCCATTGATGAGCCCAACCTGGAGGACGTCTTCCTCACCCTGACCGGCAAGCGGCTGCGGGATTAGGAGGCAACATGCGCACACTGCAATTTTTGAAAAAGGAAGGGCTGCAGAGCCTGGCGGCGCCGGAGACGGTGCTGCTGATGCTGCTCTTCCCCCTGCTGCTCACCTGGGTGCTGGGCACGGCCTTCTCCAACATCTCCGCCCGCACCCTGGACCTGCCGGAGACCCGGCTGCCCTTTGTGTCCGACGGCGGCATGGTGGCGCAGCTCTACCAAAGCAACAGCCGGAACAGTAGCCTCACCCTGGAGCCCATAACAGAGGATGCCCTGCAAAGCGGACTGGCGGACGGCAGCCTGAAGCAGTACGTGGAACTGACGGACAAGGAACTCATCCTGCACAGCGATGACCAGAAAGGCATGGAAGCCATGATGGTGCGGATGTATTCCAACGCCTTCATCCAGCAGGCCAACCTGACCGGCGCGGCGTTGAATGCAGGCCGGCCGGACCTGATGGCACCGGCCTTTTCCGAGTACATCCGGATCGAGGGCATCGACGGCCGGGCGGAGCCCAGCTCCTTTGGCTATTACGGGGTCACCATGCTCACGATGATTTTGATGTACGGCAGCCTGCAGACGGTGTCCATGCTGTCCCAGGAGAAGGCGGGCAGGACCAGCCTGCGGCTGAAGGCCTCGCCCTACGCCATGAGCAAGGTCTTCCTGGTCAAGACGCTTGCTTCCTGCTTCATCCTGATATCACAGGCTGCCATCATCGTGCTGTTCAACCATTTTGTGTACGGCATCCAGTACCGCAACATCGGCTTTGTGCTGCTGATGGTGGTTCCGCTCGCGGTGTTTGTCACCTCCCTGGGCGTGCTGGCTTACCAGATATTCCGAAAGGAAGAAGCCGCCTCGGTCTTCCTCAACATCCTGACCATCGCCCTGGTCTTCCTGGGCGGGGGCTACATGATGGTATCCCTGGACGATTCCACCTTCGCGACGCTGACCCAATTCTCGCCCATCGGCTGGGTCAATCAGGGCTTGTTCCGCTACATCTACCGGGGTTCACAGGAACCCATCCTGTGGGCAGGCGTAAAACTGCTGGGCTTGAGCCTGGCCATGTTCCTGCTGGCGTTCCGGCTGTTTTTAAGAGAGGAGGGCTCCGACCGTGTGGCCGCTGATTAAGAACAACATCCAGGTGCTCCTGGCCCGCAAGGGCACCCTCTTCCTGCTGCTGGTCTTCCCGGTCATCCTCTTTTCCCTGGGGCTGCTCAATACCTCAGGTGGCGACGCACAGCTGCGCATCGCCATCCATGATGGGGATAAAACCAGCCTGTCACGGTCCATCGGGGAGTACCTGGCCCAGGATGGCAGCCGGGTTTCAGACATCGCTCCTGAAGACATTGAGAACAGCCTGCTGGACGGCAAGGAGGAGGCCGTGGTGCTCATCCCCGCCGGTTTTGAAGCAGCCTTCCTGCGGGGCGAACAGCCGGAAATGGTCATCCACACGTTAAAGGGGCAGGAGGTGGTCGCCATCCTCAAGGCCAGCCTGGACATGCACCTCTCCGCCCTGAGCCGTATGCGGGAAATCCGCCGGCCTGTTAGCGGCGCGGCCCTGCTCACCGCCATGGCGGAGGCAGAAGCCGGCGGCATGAAGTTTGAAACCCGGCGCATCAATGAGGGCGATGTCAACCAGTCCCTGAACTTTGCCAGCGGCATGCTGTTCTATGTGCTGGCTATGAGCATGATGCAGGCCACCAGCCTCATCCTGTCCGAGAAGCACTGGAACACCCTGGGCCGTGTGCGCCAGGCGCCGGTGGGCAAGTTCAGCTACCTCATCGCCAATTTCGCAAGCGCCGTCGTCTTCCTGCTGGCCAACCTGCTGGCGCTGTTCATCCTGACCAAAACCCTGATGCCGGTGCACACCACGCTGCCCATGTACCTGCTGTGGTTCTTCTTCGGACTCATCTGGATT
>Ga0123335_1007858_pt1 | contig 11707 bp, 9 predicted proteins | sample BiotimSIPDNA_2_FD_89707 | JGI IMG/M metagenome (GOLD analysis project Ga0123335, IMG submission 89707) | Anaerobic biogas reactor microbial communites from Washington, USA - Biogas_R2 time_0 SIP DNA | ecosystem: Engineered > Bioreactor > Anaerobic > Unclassified | place: Washington, USA... | reverse complement strand
CTCGTACATGACGTTTTCACTCCTGGTGAAGTGCAAGGGTTTTGGATGATTTCAGAGACTTTCCTTGCATCAGTTTATCATGTATCAGGCCAAAATGCTTGTGGAATATAAGAAGTTGAGTTGGTCAGTAGACACTAGTTACCTTCCTCTGAAAAGTGGTCGGCCAGCTAAGGTTCCAGTCAATTCACCGTTCTTCAGCACAAAATCCCCATTTATGATTACATGTTCCATGCAGATAGCAAGTTTTTGGGGATCTGAAAATGTAGCCATATCGGTAGGATTTCCAGGGGTAAACAAACACAAGTCAGCAAATTTTCCAACGGCTATTTCACCTCGATCCTTAAGTTGAAATAATTGCGCAGGGAGGTTTGATAGCCGATTTGCCACAATTTCAATTGGCACACTGTGTTCATAACATAAGCGAACCAACTTAGAGAAAGCTCCAAATGTACGAGGGTGTGGAAATGAATGTACAGCAATTGCATCTGATCCGCCCATATAATAGGGCTTTGATAGAATTTGAGTAAAGTCCTTCTCCAAAGCTCTTTCTTGTTCTGATGTAAACTCGCCGTGAGAAAAGCCCAGGTTTAGTTCTTCCTCCCTAAGTAAATCTACGAGCATTTCTGCAATAGTTTGATTTCTTTCCTTTGCAATTTCTTGATACGTACGTCCAAGGTATTCGGGATGATGAGGGGCATGTAAAAACCTACCGTTCTGGATCGGAGGGAATGAAAATGATAAATCCTCAATTATTTGCTTACGCATTGACTTATCTTGAAGTCTTTTCATTATCGATGAATACCCTCCATCCATTGCCCACAAGGGCAAGTAAACTGGGCAAAAACCAGCACCTATTGGATATGGATATATATCTGCGGTAACACTTAACCCTTCAGATAGTCCCCTTTCTATTGGTGCAAAATGAGCATGGAGATTTCCAACAGTATCTGGAGTTGTACGATAGTGAGAATAATGAATTCGTATTCCTGTTCGTTCACCTATTTCTAGCAGTTCATTTCTTTTATCATAATTGGGAATCGGTTTACGTAGAACTGACCTCAAATGGGCACAAATCGGAACATCATACTGTTTTGCAACTTTGCACAACTCTACTAACTCTTCTGTGTCACCAAAGGAAGCAGGGTAGTATGAAAGACCTGTACTAAAAGAAACTGCTCCTTCGTCAAGTGATTTCTTCATTAAATTAATTGCTGATTTTAATGATTCGCCGACCAATGGTACATCACTATAACCTACAGCTTCAGCACGAAGAGGTGAATGTGCTAATTGAGCGGCAACATTAAGGCCGGTTTTTGGTAAAGAAGATAGATATTCACCTGTTGACTTATAAGGACTGCGAGAAATACGATGTCCTAGAATACCACGCATCGTAGGTTCGTAATCATCGTAAGACCTAGATAATGGAAACGTGCCAATTCCACAGGAACCAGTGATTTCTGTTGTTATGCCTTGGCAAATGGCTTCATCTCGATTTGGTTGGGTGTAGTATATGACATCTGAGTGAGTATGAACATCAATAAAGCCCGGTAAAACTACAAGCGACTCTGCATTAATACGTTGAGTTGCTTCAATTTTGTTACAATCACCGATATAACTAATCCTATCATTTAATATTGCTATATCTGCTTTATATGGTTTATTGCCTGTGCCATCAACAATAGTTGCATTCTCAATTATTACGCTAAACATCACTACTATTCACCTTCATTCGATAACTGACTAAGTTCTTGATCAATCTCTAAAAGTCTAAGTACGATTTTTTCCATTTCTGCTGCTTCAAGGCACATTGGATTTATATAAACACCATTTTTATTCTCAGAATAACAGAAAATCGATGGTGTACCATTAAGCAGCATTTTGCGAAGTTGCTCTGCTTTCACGGAATTATCAAGAATCTTAACAAATCCACGAGGCAGGGGTTGCCCAGCTTGATTTGGCCATGATCTTTCCGCGCTAAAGTGTTTGGCGACTTTCAAACCACTTATTAGAATTTCCACTTGTCTTTCACAAGAATCTTTTCTTGCGTCCTCGTCGGCTTCAAGATATTGACATAGAGCCGAATATAAGGCAATCATCTCTTCGCGACCGATCTTCATCATACGGCCATATCCAAGGTTAGGGAAACCAATACTACTTACAATTTCGATATATGCTTTTTTCCCAAGCATTAGTCCGCTTGCCTGGGGTCCTCGTAAGTCTTTTCCTCCTGAGAAACATACGATATCCGCTCCCATATTTGTATATTCCCATAGATTTGATTTTGGAGGTAATTGCGCTGCACAGTCGACTAACAACGGAACATTATGGTTATGCAATGATATAAGAAAATTTTCCAAATTCATGCAACCTTCACCATAATACCCTCTGGGAGTAAGTGGAACAAAATATCCACATACAGTATTTTCATTATAGACTGCTTCGAGTTCTTTATTATCAATAGGAGTGTACATATTTGGATAGCCAACAAATCTTAGCTTTGCACCAAGTTGTTCTACAATTTGATCATATTGAAAATGTTGCCCCCACATGGCAATGACCTCACAGCATGCAATCTGTTCACGCGTCAGGGCATTGAATTCTCGATTGTAGTGCTTACTTATGCAAGCAGCGACACCAAGGTAAATTGCTGCACTGCATGAGTTACATATATATGCCGCCTCATTATGCGTATGTTCAGCTATTCTCTGGTTAAGTGTATTATGTAGTACCCTAATATCAACATTCCACTTCGCCGCTTCAGTAAGAACTCTTAATGTCTCTGATGACATTCTTGACGCGCCAATTGCCGTATACGTTCCAGCTGCATTGATGATTTTGGGAACCCCTAGCTTTTCATACACGTCCAAATCAGATACCTCCATTTTATCTAGCTCCATTATTTAATCGCGCCGGCGGTAAGACCGCCAACAAGATTCTTTTGGAGATATAGCCCCAGCAATACCACTGGAACGAGAAGCACACTTGTCCGCGCTGACATATCTTGCCACATGAACATATCCTCTCCTCTTGAAGCAGCTACAAGTAATGGAAGAGTTTGGACTTTTGTTCCAGTAAAAATTGAAGAGAATGTGTATTCGTTCCATACTTGAACAAAAGTAAATGTTGCTGCAGTTGCAACACCAGGAGCAACAAGTGGTATTAATATATGTATGACAGATTGAAATACAGTGCAGCCATCGATATTGGATGCTTCTTGGATTTCTGTAGGGATTGAATCAAAAAAACTTTTCAATAGCCATATTGAGAAGGGGAGATTAAGTGCGACATTGATTAATATCATTAAAATATATGTATCAATAAGACGGTATTTACTTGCCATCATAAAAAGAGGGATGATTGTACTAATAGGCGGGAGCAATCTTGTCGCTAGAATTAATAGCCAAATAACCGACTTATATTTGAAACGGTTCTTTGATAATGAATATGCAGCCATGATCCCAATCAGAAGCGTTATACATGTTGCACCCAATCCTATAATAATGCTGTTCCATAAATATTGGTAGATTGATGCGGATCCTGGAGAGAACGCAGTTTTAATCGCAGACCAATCCGGTGAAAAGATAAATTTCGGGGTTTGTGAAAAAATATCAGACCTGTCTTTTATCGCAGTCATTAAATTCCAAAACACAGGAAAAAGGGACCAAATTCCAAGTAATATTATAATTAGAAATTTTATGAGTGAAACAGACTTACGCCGGCTTTGCACTGCTTAATTCCACCTTTTCTTTTCTGTTCATAAGCAAGATATACAGAACGCTAAAAATTGTGCCTAACATAATTAAGACCCCTGAGATTGCTCCAGCAACGCCTGCCTCGTAAGTTTGAAAGTAATTCTGCTTAAGTAGAATTCCTAAGGGCATGGTAAACTTGCCTGGTCCGCCCCCAGTCAGAGTAACTATCAAGTCGTAAACTCTTAACTTAAAGATTGTCTCAAAAACCAAAGCTAATGTTATTGAAGGAATGAGCAGGGGAATAGTAATATGTTTGAAAGTAAACCATGAATTAGCGCCATCAACAATTGCAGCTTCATAAACATCGTTTGGTATAGATTGCAGACCTGAGAGAAGTATCAACATCACAAATGGAGTAGATTTCCATATCTGCGCAATAATCACGGACCAAAAAGCACCTTCATTAGATCCAAGCCAATTGATTGAATCTAATCCAACACTGTTTAGTATATAGTTAACTATTCCATAATCGAGATTAAATAGAAGTTTCCATATCTGACCTGCGGCTATTGGAGCTATCATATACGGAATAATTGAAATAGTTCGAATTACTGTACCGCCTCTTATAATCTTCTTTAGTAATAATGCAAGCAATAATCCAATTAAGAACTCTAAAAATACGCATATGAACGTGAATCTTAATGTGAAACTTAAGCTTGATAAAAATCCCATTTGCGAAAACAGTCTGATATAATTGTTGAACCCGACAAACGTATTCTGATCTGGCTTGAAATAAGAGTATTTCCATAGTGATAGATATAGTGTATGAATCATCGGATAAACGATGAACAATCCGAGGATTGCAATTGATGGTAAAACTAAAAGATAAGATGAACACTTATTTTTCATTTTATACCTTCCTGCAGTAGGACACCACCTATATGGTGTCCTACTGCATTCACATACTCCAAGATAAGGTTTATAGGCTTAGAAACCTAGTAATTCATCAACACGAGCTGCCAGATCTGCCATTCCTTGCTCTGAGGTTTTAGTACCCTGCATTACATATGTGACTTCTTCACTTATGGCTTCAAACATTAAGGAAATATTTTTTGAAGCTGGCTCACTTACACCATTATCCGTTGCAACAAGCATTGCATCTGCTTGCGGCCAGAGCGCCCGATAACTTGGGTCATTATATGTTGATACACGTGCTGAACTGTTTGACCATTCTACCGCTTCACGAAGTGAATTTTCTTTATTAGTCAACTCCATAATTAGTTCCCATGCTAAATCCGGGTTCTTGCTATATTTACTTATTGCTAGGTACCAGCCATTAGCACGATTTTTGTTATTAGGCAATGGAGCAAAGCCGATTTGATCCTTTGACAGCCCATCATTGAAGAAGCTGCCATAGTATGAAGCAGTAAAACCTCCGAAGGCTAACTTACCCTGTGACATAGCATTAATCAGTTCATCTCGTCCCCAAGCAAAGATATCTTTCGGGAAAATCCCGTCTTGATAAAGACGTGTCCATAATTCTGCAGTTTTTATACCAGCTTCTGAGTTGAACCCCGAGCGTCCATTCTCAAGAATGAATTGGCCACCATACCCATAGAAAGGATTCAACCATGCGTGAGCCAATTCATTAGGTGAAAGCCCTGCAGCAGCAAAACCGTAAATGTCTACTTTTCCATCTCCGTCGGTATCCTTCGTTAGCGCTTTAGCTACTTCATATACATCGTCCCATTCTGTAGGAACTGAAAGAGATGCTTCATTAAATAAATCAGTTCGATAATATGTTAGCAATTGTGCGGTACGATAGGGAATTGCGACCTGCTTATCTTTATATACTCCAACAGATGCAACACCCGTAAGAAAGTCTGCGAAATCATAGTCGGGACTTAATGTTATGTATTCATCAAGTGGGATAAAATTCTCACAAAACTCTTCTGATAACTCAGAGGCTCCAATGTTCATGACATCATACGCACCGGTTTTAGAGATAAAGTCCAACATTGCTTTTTGTGTGTGTTCAGGCGATGGGGCTTGGACGACAACTATTTTTGCTCCAGTACGTTCTTCGAATTCTTTGATTATTCCCGTATCACCACCAGCGGCTTTATACAGAGTTGGATGCATTAGTAAGGTTACTGTTTGACCACTAAAATCCTTTGTTGTTCCTGTAGCTGAAGCACAGATTATTAGCATCATAGAAATCACTAAGGCAACAATCAGTAACTTTTTCATCTCTTCCTCCATTTTACTCAATGAAATGATTATCAATATCTTTGTATACATCGAACCGACAGACGAATATGCTAAGTAAGGACGATTCACCTCCTTTCAAATTACTGTACATTGACTCTTTCACACCTCCTTAAGAATTATTTCTTTTAATTTCTATAACTGCTTCAACTTCAACAGGGATATTCCCAGGTAGTGAACTCACACCAACTGCACTTCTTGTATGCTGTCCTTGTTTACCAAAAATAGAAACGAAAAGATCTGAAAATCCATTAGCAACACTAGAATGGTCATGGAAGTCATGGGTTGAGGCTACATATACATGAGCACTAACCACTTTCTGAACCAGATCAAGGCTACCTAATGATCTCTTAAGTTGGGCTAGTATATTAATCCCACATAGTCTTGCTGCTTGATAACCATCTTCAACCGAACAATCAAGACCTAACACACCTTTATACTTACTAACACCATTAATTGCCGGGCCTTGTCCGGATACATAAAGCATATCTCCACACATATTAACTGAGATATATGAAGCCACTGGCTTGGGAGGTTGAGGGGGAATTCCAATTTTTTCTAATATTTCCTCATCAATCACGAGTTTTGACTCCTTCTAGTATCTTACTTTTAATGTATTGTTTCCGTCATTCTCTCTTGCTTGTTCAAGAAGTTGATAAAAAGTGTATTTTGAAATTCCTAAAAAATCACATACAATATCACTTGATTTTGTTATAAGAAATGCCCCTTTCTGATCCAAATACTGGATGAATTTCCCCTTCTCTTCTTTGCTCATTAATGGAGATTGGACACCGACAAAGTCTTGGGCATCTTTAATAAAACAATCAAGCAATTCCGAAACATTTTCAGCAAAATGCTCGTTCTTAACATTATTATTATTCGGTTTTGTCGAATACCCGTTGTATGTTCGCATATAATTCTCAATTCGTAATGTTTCTGTTATATCAGTATTTATACAAAGTGCACCAATTATTTGTTGATTATCATACAGATATATTGTAGATGAGCGAAGTATCTTCCCGTTTTTTGTATGCGTGATATAATTAAAAGAGTCTCCCGCTTTCTGGATACCTCTTATAACTTCAAGCCCTAAATTGCTTCCGCATCCACCAATTTTGCGACCAGTAATCTCACCATGGCGGATATCAACTATCGTTTGCTCATATGGTTTCCGTAAATCATGCAAAACGATTTCACTTGAACATCCTAAATGCTGCTCAAGCATATCTATGATTCTCTTTACTGAGATCATCATTTCATGATTTGATTCACCATCAGCATGTAATAAAGCTTCTTCCATATTGTACCTTCCAACTTTTTACTTTATCCTATATCAATTTATACCCTAAAATAATTTTTGTCAACAGAAAAATATTATTTTGGTGCTTCAGTACATTCATCGGTACGAAAGGCAGAAGATGGGAAAAGCGTAAGCGTCAAACAGTATCAGGTGATATAATGTTTATGTCTATTCTGAAAGGATCAGAAGGATATGAACGTAAAACGTGTAAAGTCCACTGAAGAAGAAAAAGCTGAAATTCAGAGCGCTCAAAGAGACACCTATCCCGCTCACGTCCATAGGCACTTGTTGACCTTGAAGCTTAAAGCAATCGACGGGCTGCGCAGTGACGAAATTGCATCCATTGTAGGAATTCATAAGACGAGCGTGAACCGTGTCATAGCCAGGTATAAAGAGGAAAGCATGGAAGCCATGGTCGGCAAGCGTCATGATCATGGCAATCGGTACATGAGCCTAGAAGAGGAATCAGCCTTTCTATTGCAGTTTCAGCGCCGGAGCGAAGCGGAAGAGATAATCGAGACCAGGGAAATACATCAGGCCTATAAAAAAGCGGTTGGTCATTCTGTGAGCCGGAACATGATCTATTACCTGCTGCATCGTCATCAATGGCGCAAGGTAGCGCCGCGCAGCAGGCACTAATTTTGAAGGCTATAATCACAAGTCAAATTCCATACTGGTTTTAAGCGCTCTGGCAACGCTGCCGCTGATGATACGCATCATGCTTTCCTGAGATGCCCCAAAACTCAGCAGATTAACACTGCCGTACCAAACAACACGCTCATCTATTATAGCAAATTTTTGATGGATACCTTCTGCGCAAATCACTTGAACGCCAATGGAAATCAGTTTGCGAATCGCCGCATCAGATGCCGCCTGGCTTCGACCTTGAAAAGCCGATGAAGGTCGTGTGCAGACCGTAACGGATACAGAGCGTTTGATTGTATCTGACAATGCTGTTTCAAGCCAGCACGCGCGCCGCAGGGTGGCAAAGGGACTGACAATGATGATGCTTTCCCGTGCAGACGCCAAATCCGATAAAAAAGGACGCTGAAAGCTGTCTTGATTATAGATGATATCACCGCCGACCGTCATATCTTGTGCATCTGCCAGAACCTGGTAACCGATTGCCGCATATCCCTTCAGGCGCTTATGGTACATGCGCTCCAGCATTTCCGCATGGCTGTCAATATAGTCATATACACGAACCTCGCGCTTTCCTTCGTGCAGGCGATGAAGCCTGCCGACATACTGGGCCAGCGTACCCTGCCACGAAATCGGCATGGTCAGAAACAGCGTATCCAAGCGTGGCTCATCAAAACCTTCGCCAATGTATTTGCCGGTTGCACAGACGATAAGCGGCGTGCTGAAGGGGATGCGCTTGAGTGCTTCAAGCTGGCAAGGGCTGTTTTTCTGATTTCTGCCTCCCATCAAAGTGATTACGCTGTCCATCTGCTTGCCCAGTTGTTCGGAGAGCCAAACCACATGCTGCTTTCTTTCACTCAGCACCAGACAATTTCGTCCTTCTTTCGCGCAGTTTAGAACATCGTCTACAATCATGTGGTTGCGCAGATCATCACTTGCTATCTGGTTGTAAAGTTGACTGATGCTGGGCATGCGGTCTTCAGCCTGAAGTTGAAAACGCGTCCCGGTAAACCTGGGGATCATGAGGTGAGCAAAAGGACGCCGGGCAGCCTGGGCTTTTGCATCCACATGATAACGGATTGGCCCCAGATATATTTCCAGAATCGGATGGTGTCCATCCTGGCGCTTGGGTGTCGCGGTTAAGCCATACACATATCGGGCTGATACCTTTTTCATAACCTGCTCAAAGCTGACGGCTGGAACATGATGGCATTCATCCACAATAACCATGCCATATTCACCAAGCCAAGGCTTGATTTCGTCTGCTTTTCCCATGGATTGAAACAGCGCGATATCTATGATGCCGCTGCGGGTGTCTTTCCCGCCTCCAAATATGCCAACGATGTCCCGCCGTTTTTGACACCCGCGCCTCTTGGGCAATTCAGGAAGTACTTCCCGAATTTGTAAAAACTCCGATAAACGTTCCTTCCATTGATGCATCAGTTGTGTCCGATGCACTAAAATCAGCGTATTTGTTTTTCGCGCGCCAATCAGCGCTGCGCCAATCACTGTCTTTCCGAAAGCAGTTGTTGCAGATAATACACCTTCTTCGTGCTCCATCAGCGCATCAAAGGCGCTTTGCTGCTCTTCACGTAATACGCCGCAAAAGTCCACATCAATATGATGGCCTGAGTATCTTTCATCAGACCAGACGATTTTTGATGACGCTGCGCCCGCTAAATCGCACAAAGCGTTCGCACATCCTCTGGGCAGACATAGCCAATCATCCTCGTATTCTGCACAGCAGATAACGCGCGGAATATTCCATACCGGCATACGGATGGCCTGGGCTTTATAAAACTGAGGATTAGCAAATGCAGCAAGGCGTTTGATCTGGTTTTGTACCTTCTGGGGCAAGCCGTCCGCAGGGATGTAGAGCCTGTCGGATTTTATGCAGTGTAGGAGCGGCGGGAAACCAAGGGCTGAATGTGCAACCATAGAGAGATTCAACGATGACGCTTCTAAGCCATCTTCTCTGCGCAAATCACCTAGCGCCGGAATGTGTTGTTGCTTTATCCATTCATCAATTCCTGACGGAGAAATTCGTGCAACAGAGGACAAATAAGTCCACTGATCCGGGTATGGGGCCAGATCGTCATCCACAAAAACACTGCCGCCATTTTGATAAGCATCCCGCTGAAAAGGAAGAGCAATCAGGTTGCCAAACCCACCCCTTGGCAAGGTGTCCTGATTGGGAAACATGCGATCATAAGAACGAAAATTTAATTGTGCATTGTCCCTCATTGACTGCGTTAAAAGCAATGAGGCAAACTTTCGAGCACGCTCTGCTTGCATCGCCTCTTCAAAAAAGAACCAAACATGTGCTCCGTTTCCGCTTCTGGATATCTCAACAGCGCAGGGGATTTTGCTATTTTCGCATGTTCGCCTAAACGCAATCGTATCCCGTTTCCAAGTCGCTTCATCAAAGTCAATTGCAATCAGATAGCAGGTGTCATCCAACAGGAGCGGATAGATTCCCAGAACCTCCTGTCCGCTTAAGTGACTGGATACCGCGTCCGCATTATATGGATAATAGTCAGCGTGGACACAGTCCGCACATTTGGCCTTTGGTTTAAGGCATGCTCCGCGTTTCCATTCATTGCGACATGCCGGACTATAACCAATTTTTCCATCCCTCCCGCGCCATTGCCTTGCATATACATCTGAACGTCCCCGAAATAAAGACATAAACAAGGCAATCCGCTCATTTAAAGGACTACGTTTTGTCAACGATCGTGCTGTGCCAGCAAGCTTAATTGCAGATGAACTGACGTCTTTGGGTTCCGGTGTCGCTTCCTCCACCAGGAGATGCGCTGGTTGGTTTTCTTCACAGTTTGCCGTATATGGAATGCGATAATGCGCTAACAGCTGTTTTAATTGCCTGTTTTCTTCACGCGTCAGTAAATACAAACTGCGCAGTGCATTGTAATCTTGAGGAATGTTCTGTTGTGCGTCATCTTTATGCAAATTCACACCTCAGGACAGTCATTTCATCTGCCATAACGATGTCGTAATTCCACGATGCCAAAGCACAGCCCGCTCTGAGGTGAACTTTACCGCGCATACACCGGGATCAAAGTCGCTCTCTACTGAAGTATACCATGATAATATTGATTCCAATCCTTATTACATCAGTATGACTCCCACGAAGTATGATCATCGCGCCCGCCGGCGTCTTTTGGCCAAGATCATCCTCGTGGAAATCAGCGTGTAAATACATTTACATCCCCTATTTGTGTCGCTCCATGCGACATGAATTTTAGTATTAGCATCCCGGGGCATGCCGTTTCATGGGTGTTTGCCCCGGATATCGTAAAAAAATTTTCAAAATATCATGATAATGCTTTTAAGATCGCGACAAATCTGATATGATACGTCTACACAGAATTGATCCTCATCTTGGAGCATGTGTTTCCCGGCGACAAAGGCATGCTGGACGCTCCCCGGCGGGAGCAAGGTACCCCGTGAGCTGAAGGGCGACCATCAGCCGGCCAACTTCATCAACGCGCCGCGGACTGCCCGGCGCCTGACCCAGCAACCAAAAGGAGGACACCATGAAAAAACCGTGGCGTATCATTGTACTCATCCTGGCCCTGCTGCTGGCCGCTTCGCCCGCTCTGGCGGCGTGCGTTCACAACTGGGTACCCTCCGGCACCCAGGAGCCTCCCACCTGTACCAAGAACGGCTGGGTCCTTATGATATGCGACCAGTGCGGCGCCAATAAAACAGATGTTGTGCCCGCCCTGGGGCATGACCCTGGCGGATGGAAGGTAAAAACCCCGCCCACCTGCATTGACGCCGGCAT
>Ga0123335_1007853_pt1 | contig 11712 bp, 13 predicted proteins | sample BiotimSIPDNA_2_FD_89707 | JGI IMG/M metagenome (GOLD analysis project Ga0123335, IMG submission 89707) | Anaerobic biogas reactor microbial communites from Washington, USA - Biogas_R2 time_0 SIP DNA | ecosystem: Engineered > Bioreactor > Anaerobic > Unclassified | place: Washington, USA... | reverse complement strand
TGTTATTGCAACTAAGTCATATGCATATTCTGCCGAAGGTGCGAAAGAAAGTCTTGAAAAGGCAAGGAAGGAACTTTCAGTAGATGTTATAGATATATTTTTACTGCATGAACAGGAAAGTTCACTAACACTAAAGGGCCATAGAGAAGCGATGGAATACTATCTCTCTATGAAGGAAAAAGGAGTTATAAGGGCAGTTGGTGTATCAACCCATAACATAGAAGTAGTGGAAGCTTGTGCGAGTATACCGGAAGTAGATGTTATACATCCTATAATAAACAAGCAGGGCATCGGTATTGGTGATGGCACTATTTTCCAGATGCTGGATGCTGTGGAAAAGGCATATAAGTGCGGTAAAGGCATTTACGGCATGAAGCCTTTAGGCGGAGGCAACCTGATAAATTCGTATAAGGATAGTATGGAATTTGTACTGAATATTCCGTATGTGCACGCTGTAGCAATGGGTATGCAATCTGTAGATGAAGTTGTAATGAACGTTTGTGTGTTTAATAATGAAACCGTACCACCTGAAATTCAAGCTGCAGTTAATAATAAAAAAAGAAAGCTTCATATAGACTGGTGGTGTGAAGGCTGCGGTAAATGTGTAAACAGATGTAAACAGGGAGCGCTGGAAATTTATGAAGGAAAAGCAAGGGTTGATGAAAAAAAGTGTGTTTTGTGCAGTTACTGTGCTGGCGTGTGCTCGTGTTTTGCAATTAAAGTCTGTTGAAATATTTATTTAGTATATAGTTATAATAGAAGTTAAGATAATACGTCGGAGGTTTTTGATGCGTATAATGGGCATTGACTATGGCGACAGCAGGATAGGCATAGCGGTTAGTGATCCTTTGGGATGGACTGCGCAAGGGATTGAAACAATTAATTGGAAAGAGGATTTGGAAGTACCTCTTTTGAAGATTGCCGAATTGGCTGAACAATATCAAGTGAAGAAAATAATTGTAGGTTTGCCGAAAAACATGAATGGAACGCTCGGACTTAGAGCTGAAAAGACACTGGAGTTTATTGATTGCTTAAAAAATAGAGTTGAAAAAGCGGAAATAATTAAATGGGATGAGAGATTGACTACGGTTGCAGCAAACAGGACAATGCATGAAATGGGAGTAAAAAAGTCAAAAAAGAAGCTCTACGTTGACCAGATTGCAGCAGTTTATATTTTGCAGGGATATCTCGACAGCTTGGGGAACAAGTGATATTTATTTGGATGAATATGTAGTGCATGTTATTGAAAGAATAAATTTATAATATTTAATATGTATATCATGATCAAAGAAAAATGTTGTTAAAATACTACTGAATTACTGTATATTGTGATATAATTTATACTTATAAAATTAACGGAGGTATTGACTATGTCTGAAGAAAGAGATGACCTGGTTGTTTTGGTGGATGAGAATGGAGAAGAGGTTGAGTTCGAGCATTTAGATACTATTGAGCTTAATGGAAAAGAGTATGTTGTTTTGCTGCCGCTTGATGGCAACAATGAGGAAAATGACATGGAGGAAGTTGTTATACTTAAAATCGAACACAGCGATGATGATGGTGAGGACAGCTTTGTGAGTGTTGACGATGAGGAGGAACTGGGCGCTGTTTTTGATGAGTTCAGAGTAAGAATGGAAGAGGAATATGACTTTGAAGAAAACTGATTTCTTCCGGTAGGGTTAAGTAAGATAGCATTATATTTTAATCAAATATGTTTTTATTAAATGAGATATTGCTGATAGCTGGTTTGCCGTTTTTTAGCAGCATGACAAATGTGAATTTAATAGACGATAAAAAAGTAGAAATCTAGTACTTCTCAAAATAGTACTAGATTTTTTATGAGCCATTTCTCGAAGTGAATTCGGATACTGTATTATACAATTAATTAAAGTCATTGAGTTATTTAAATAAATAATAAAAGGATTTTATTGTTTATTATCGAAATATATCATTACTATTGAATTAAGTGGGGGATATAAATGTTAAAATATTTTCTGAGTAATCTCAAAATTAAAGCTGTACTGCTGATAACTTTATTGCTTATGACTTCTGCCTGTAGCAGAGGCAATGAAGTAAATCTTAATACTGATGTAAAGACTCCTGAACCATCAGTCACGTCAGAGTCTGAAGAAATCATGCTGCCTGAAGACAATATCAATTCGCTGGCTGTTGCACCTCAAGCTACTGTTTCCCCATCAAATCAGAATATACAGGAAGAAGTATTTGTATTTCCCAAAGAAGGAGTAAGGCCTTTTGCTGTAATGATTGATAATGAGGGTACAAGGTGTCTTCCGCAGGGAGGTCTTAACCTGGCTCAGGTTATATATGAAGTTATTGCAGAAGGCGGAGTATCAAGGCTTATGCCTGTTTTTTGGGATAGGGAGCCTGAACTGGTGGGACCGGTAAGGAGTTCGAGGCACTACTTTCTAGACTATGCAATGGAGCACGATGCAATTTATGTGCACTTTGGGTGGAGTCCGATGGCTATTACCGATATATCAAAGTTCAAGATTAACAACATCAACGGAGTTGCAAACGGAGGAGAAATATTCTGGGACTTGACCAATGACAGGAAGAATTGGCAGGATTCGTATACTTCAACTAGTAAAATTAAAGGCTATGTACAAAAGGCAAAATATAGGACCACTACTGAAAAGGAACTGGTTTTTAAGTACAATGGAATGGATATGGACCTTCAGGGTGAAAACAAGACTGAGAAAATAAATATTATGTATTCAACCGGCTACTCATGTGGGTACATATATGACCATGACAGTAAAATTTACTTAAGATTGAGAAAAAATGAGCCGCAGATAGAAAGAGTTACACAAAAACAGCTTACAGCGAAAAATATTATTATTCAGAGAGTTAAGAACTACACAATAAAGGGAGATCAATACGGAAGGCAGGAAGTAAATACTGTTGGGAACGGAGAAGGTTATTACATTACAAACGGCAAGTATATTGCAATTAAATGGTCAAAGGCTTCAAGAACTGAGAAGACCAAATATACAGATGCTGATGGAAATGAAATATCTCTTAATCCGGGGCAGACATGGGTTCAAATTGTTCCAAAGGAGAGCAAAATAGATTTGAAGTAGAGTGCTAAATAGGAGTTCATTTCCACTTTGGGTTGTGTAGCGTTTCAAAGGCTTTGCCTTCTATAATAATCACTATCAGCATATTTAAACTGGTTATGATTCGTTGCTTAGATTATTTACCTGTGAGGTGTTATATTTGAAAGAAGAGAATGATAATAGGATTGACAGAAGAAAAGGACCGGATTTCTGGGTAAAGGCTGTGGGTTATTCAAGGTTTATTGTCTGGCTTCTTGTATTACTTGTGCTTTTCTTTTTATCCTTTGCAAAACCTGAGATGGAAACCTTTTTTGACAGAATGTTGCATGTTAATGTAAGGAAGACCTGGAACAATGAGTTGGTTAAAAGGGCGGTGTACATAAGTATACTTGTGTACTTTCTTTGCGCGTCTGCTTTTATCGTAAATTCAACAAGGAAAAAACGCAAGGAGGATAGATATAGTATAACGTTGATATTAATGGGAATAATATCCTTTGTGGGAGTGGTATTGTACCTTTTGAATGTCTTGTAATTGGGATATCAATAGTATTATATAAATGTCTTTTTTGAAAAACATATTGGTGTTGATTAAATGTACATAATTAGTTATTATTATAAGTGTAATTGTAATTTCCAAAGGCAATAAAAAGCCTCGTTAAACATTGTAACGCACTGTTTTATTTTTGGACAAAATGTGTTACGTGTGTTATTCCATAATCAGTTGCAGGCTGCACAACAGTATTGATAAGTGATAAATAATATTATTAAAGTTATAAGTATATAGTTTTTTTAATAAATCTTTATATAAAATATTTAATAACGGAGGTTTTAGTTGAGTATTCGGATAAGTGACAAAATTTTAACGGGGGTGGAAAAACCATCCAGATACATTGGGAATGAATGGAATAGCGTCCACAAAAACTTAAACGACGTTGAAATCAGGTTTGCATTTGCATTTCCGGATGTCTATGAAGTTGGTATGTCTCATCTGGGAATGAAGATTCTTTACCATTTACTTAACGAAAGAAAGGATACCTTTTGTGAGAGGGTTTTTGCTCCCTGGGTTGATATGGAGGCAAAAATGAGAGAGAACAACATTCCTCTTTTTGCCCTTGAATCCCACGACCCTGTTAAAGAATTCGACTTTGTTGGTTTTACGCTTCAATATGAAATGAGCTATACAAATATAGTAAATATGCTAGACCTTGCCGGAATTCCTCTTATTAGCAGCCTAAGAGGTGAAACTGACCCCTTTGTGTGTGCAGGAGGACCATGCGCGTATAATCCCGAGCCTTTGGCTGATTTTTTTGATTTCTTTATAATGGGCGAAGGGGAAGAGGTTATCAATGATGTAATGGAAGTCTATTTAAAGTGGAAAACACAAGAGAATCTGTCAAGGGATGAGTTTTTGAGCAGCATTTCTTTTATAGACGGCGTATATGTTCCTTCTTTGTACGATGTAACGTACAAAAACGATGGTACAATAGATTCAATTACACCTAAAGATAATTATCCCAAAACAATTAAGAAAAGAATTATAAAGGACCTGGATAAGGTTTTTTTTCCGGAAAAAATTATTGTCCCATTTACCGGGATTGTTCATGACAGGATTATGCTTGAATTGTTCCGGGGGTGTGTAAGAGGCTGCAGATTTTGCCAGGCAGGCTTTATTTACAGGCCTGTTAGGGAAAGGTCTGCAGAAAGGCTGTTGGAATTGGCAGGAAAACTTGAGGACAGCACCGGTTATGAAGAAATATCCCTTGCATCATTGAGTACCAGTGATTACTCCTCGTTAAAAGCTCTAACCGAAGGGTTGATCAGTGAAATGGAGCCCAGGAAGGTTAATCTGGCGCTTCCATCGCTTAGAATTGACTCATTTTCATTAGACCTGATGGAGAAGGCACAGAAGGTTAGAAAAAGTGGCCTGACTTTTGCACCCGAGGCTGGGAGTCAGAGGCTTAGGGATGTAATAAACAAGGGAGTGACCGAGGATGATCTTCTGAAATCGGTTACAACTGCTTTTAACGGTGGATGGAGCGGAGTTAAGCTTTATTTTATGCTGGGACTGCCTACTGAAACTTTTGAAGACATTGAAGGAATTGCAGAACTTGGCAGAAAGGTTGCAGATGCATATTACCAGGTACCAAGGGAAAACAGAGGAAAAGGACTTAATATAACAATAAGTGCTTCATCTTTCGTACCAAAGCCGTTTACACCATTCCAGTGGGAAGGTCAGGACAGCATGGAGGTTTTGACACAAAAACAAATGCATTTAAAGAATATAATTAAATCAAAACAAATAAAGTATAACTGGCATGACCCTGAGTTGAGCTTTTTAGAAGCAATATTTGCCAGGGGAGACAGGAGACTTGGAAAGGTATTGATAAAAGCTTTTGGTAAAGGTTGCAGGTTTGACAGTTGGGGTGAGCACTTTAAGTTTGACAGCTGGATGGAAGCTTTCAGTGAGTGTGATTTGGATCCGCATTTTTATGCCAACAGAAAAAGGGAATATGATGAAGTATTTCCCTGGGACCATATTGATGTAGGTGTTTCGAAGGAATTTTTAAGGAAAGAGAATGAAAAGGCCTACCGGGAGGAGCTTACCTCGAACTGTAGAGTAAGCTGTTCAGGCTGTGGTGCAGCTGCTTACGGAGGAGGTATATGTGTTGAATAACATTAGGGTGATGTTTTCAAGAGGGAATGATGTAAAATATATATCGCACCTTGATATGATGAAATTGTTTGAACGTGCCTTCAGACGGTCAAGAATTCCCATCGCATATTCTCAAGGCTTTAACCCTCATCCTCAATTGGTTTTCGGTTTGCCGTTATCTGTTGGTGTTACAAGTGAGGCTGAGTATGCTGACTTTGAGCTTGACAGTGAAATAAAACCGGAGGAGTTTATGAGTGTTTTAAACAGGTATCTTCCGGAAGGTATCAAGATTATTAAGGCTGCCCAAAGGAAGACAAAGGCAAACATAATGGCTTCAATTGCAGCAGCCAGGTATAAAGTGTCGCTCGTGGCAAGACCAGTTATTGAAATTAAGGAAATTAAAGATTCCTTTTCAAAGCTGTTGGAAAGAGAAAATCTGTTTGTAAATAAAGAATCCAAGAGAAAAGTTATAAAGGTTGATATTCGTCCAATGATTTATTCACTTGAGTTTTTGGAGGAAAGTGTTGAGGTTGGTGACCAGGAAACACTGTTCTGCCTTTCAATGCTGCTAAGTGCCGGAAGTGTGTCAAATCTGAAGCCTGAACTGGTACTTAATGCGTACAATGATTTTTCAGGGCGTAATATCGAAATTATTAAGATTCATAGAACTGGCCTTTTTGTTTGTAATGGGGATAGATTAGCAGATCCTCTGGAAGATAATTCATTTTTAGCATTATGAGGTGGTAAAATGATCAGTGAAATAATCGTAGACGTGGGGCTAAATGAAAAGAGAGTAGCACTTTTGGAAGACAGGGAACTTGTTGAGATTTTTATCGAGAGAAATGACTCTGAAAGGCTTGCGGGAAATATATACAGAGGAAGAGTGGCAAGTGTTTTGCCGGGTATGCAGGCAGCCTTTATCGATATTGGATATGAGAAAAATGCTTTTTTGTACGTAGGTGATGCAATATCTCAGAAAGAATATTCAGAAGATGACGATGAGGTTTATAATGATTTAAAAAATTGCAATATCGATGAAATATTAAGGCCCGGCCAGGAGATAACCGTTCAGGTTACAAAAGAGCCTATTGGAACTAAAGGACCCAGAGTAACAACTCACATCACTCTGCCGGGACGGCAGCTTGTACTGCTTCCAAATGCTGATTATGTAGGAATTTCCAGAAGGATAGAAGACGAGGAAGAACGAACAAAATTAAAGAAGATAGCTGAAAGAATTAAGCCAAAGAATATGGGGCTGATTGTTAGAACCGTATCGGAAGGTAAAAGGGAAGAAGACTTTAAAAACGATATTAATTTTTTGGTAAAACTGTGGGAGAAAATAAAACAGAAGGAACTCGGAGGACCGGTTCCACGCTGTATTCACAAGGATTTAAATGTAATTTATCGGTCCATCAGAGACATGTTTACATGGAATATCGACAAGTTTATAATAAACAACAGGCAGGAATACAACAAGGTTCTTGAATGGGTTGAAATGATATCTCCTGCACTAAAGCTCAGGGTAGAATATTTCAACAAGAATATTGACCTGTATGATCATTACCAGATTGATTCGATGATTTCGAGGGCTCTGGCAAAAAAGGTATGGCTCAAGTGTGGTGGATACCTTATAATTGAAAGGACGGAAGCATTAACGGTTGTTGATGTTAATACCGGTAAATTTGTAGGCAACAATAATCTGGAGGACACAGTTTTAAAGACAAATATTGATGCTGCAAAGGAGATTGCAAAGCAGCTGAGATTGAGGGATATTGGCGGCATAATAATTATCGATTTTATAGATATGCATGAACATGAGAATCAACGGCAGGTTATTGAGGTACTAAAAAATGCTCTTAAGAAGGACCGTACCAAAACAATTGTTGTAGGTATGACCGGACTCGGACTGATAGAAATGACTAGGAAAAAAGTAAGAGAAGGACTGGAATCGACTGTTCTGTATGATTGTCCGGATTGTGACGGAACAGGCAAGATATTGTCACCCGAATCTGTTGCAAGAAATGTTGAAAAGGAGATTAGCAAGTACCTTACAAAAACTATTGCAAATGCAATTCAGGTAGAAGTTCATCCGACTGTTGCCCAGGTTCTTATGGGGGAAAACGGCAGCAACCTTGAAAGAATAGAGCAGACCTATAATAAAAAAGTAGTGATTAAAGCGGCTACTGATGTAAAACATGAGGATATGAAAATTAAAGAGGTTGACATAGATTCGCTGTTGTGTTAAAATATTTCGGTAGCCGCACGGTTCAGGCTCTAAAAAGTTGAGTTATTAAATTCTTTAACTGCAACTGCCTTAATCGGCGAGACTGGCTTCTAAGGAGGTGTAACGCAATGTATGCGATAATTGAAACTGGTGGAAAACAATACAAGGTCAAAGAGGGAGATGTTGTTTTTATTGAAAAGCTAGCAAATGAAGAAGGTTCTTCATTGACTTTCGATAAAGTTGTTGCTGTTTTAAATGAAAATAATTCAAGTTTTGGTGCTCCTTTCGTTAAGAATGCATCTGTTAATGCAAAGGTATTAAGCCATGGTAAGGACAAAAAGATAATTGTATTCAAGTATAAGGCTAAAAAAGGCTACAGAAAAAAGCAGGGACATAGACAGCCATATACAAAAGTACAGATTGAAAAGATAAATGCATAAGGTAACAACACAATGATAAAAATTAGTATTATTCGGAATGATGAAGGCTTTATCAGGGAATTTACCGTAAAAGGACATGCAGGGTATGCAGAAGAAGGAAGTGACATCATTTGCTCAGCAGTATCTGTTCTGGCGTATACAGCGGCAGGTGCCTTGAAGGAAATGGCAGGGATTGACGGATATACAGAAAAGCATGGTTTTATGAAGTGTACAGTGCCAGCTGATATATCGGGTCCTGAAAAGGAAAAAGCTGAAATTATTCTTGAGACTATAGTACTTGGATTTAAGCAGATAGAACATTCATATAAAAAGTTTGTTTCGGTTTTGGATAAGGAGGTGTAACCGATGATTAAAATAAACTTACAACTATTTGCACATAAAAAAGGTGTTGGTAGTTCAAGGAACGGACGTGACAGTGAATCCAAAAGACTTGGAGTTAAAAGAGGAGACGGTCAGTTCGTACTGGCAGGAAATATTTTAGTCAGGCAGAGAGGAACTAAAATTCATCCGGGTGTTAATGTTGGAAAAGGTAGCGACGATACATTGTTTGCACTTGTTGATGGTAAAGTGAAGTTCTCAAGACTAGGTAAGGACAGAAAACAAGTAAGCATTGTTTCTGCATAATATTTAAAATAAATCCCGGTTTAACCGGGATTTATTTTTTGTAACTGTGATATACTAAAGAGACATTAGATATTGTATTATGGAGTTGAATTTTATGTTTATTGATAGCGCCAGAATATTTATAAAAGCTGGTAGTGGCGGAAATGGAGCAGTATCCTTTCACAGGGAAAAATACATAGCCAAAGGCGGGCCTGACGGAGGAGACGGAGGAAGAGGCGGAAATGTTGTTTTTGTAGTCGATGAAGGACTAAGAACACTTCAGGATTTCAGGTATAAGAGAAAATATATAGCTGAAAACGGTCAGAATGGAGGCTCATCCAACTGTACGGGAAGAAGCTCGGAAGATCTTGAAGTAAGGGTGCCACCAGGTACTCTGGTCAAGGATGAAGAAACCGGCCGGATTATTGCCGATCTTGTAAAACCCGGACAGAGGGCTGTTATTGCAAAGGGAGGCAAGGGTGGAGCCGGAAATCAGCATTTTGCTACTCCAACCAGACAGGTACCTAATTTCGCCAAGCCCGGAGAACCTGGGGAGGAGTTTTGGGTCTTACTGGAACTTAAGCTTCTGGCCGATGCGGGACTTATTGGATTTCCCAATGTTGGCAAGTCTACAATACTGTCTATGGTTACTGCTGCACAGCCCAAAATAGCAAATTACCATTTTACAACTATCGATCCTAACCTTGGCGTAGTAAGCCTAGATAGTGGAAGCAGCTTTGTACTTGCAGATATTCCGGGCATCATTGAGGGGGCCCATGAAGGAGTGGGATTAGGACACGAGTTCTTAAAGCATATTGAAAGAACCAAGCTTTTGATTCATGTTGTAGATATATCAGGATCTGAGGGAAGAGATCCAATAGAAGATTTCAGGGTAATAAATGAAGAACTCAGGAAGTTTAACCCTGTTCTTTATGAAAGGCCGCAGATAATTATTGCGAACAAAATGGACATAACCGGAGCCGAAGAGAAGCTTCAAGCCTTTAAAAATGAGATTGAACCGGAGGGTTATCTGGTATTTCCAGTATCAGCGGCAGCAAATAAAGGCTTGCGGGAAATAATATACCGTGTATCGGAAATGCTTAAGGAACTTCCCGAAACCATTCTAATAAGTGATCAGGATGAAGAAGTGGTTTATACTGCCGATGAAGAAGAACCCTTTAAAATTCACAGAGAAGGGAATATATTTGTTGTAGAAGGAAAATGGGTTATGAAATTGGTTGGTTCGACGAATTTCAGTAATTATGAGTCATTACAGTATTTTCAGAGGTCCATAAAAAAGAACGGAGTAGTCGAGGCCCTGGAAAATATGGGAATAAATGAAGGTGATACGGTAAAAATGTATGACCTGGAATTTGAGTTTGTAAAGTAATTGTGGATAAAAAATGAGAAAAAAGAACTACTGGACAAACATACGCGAACTGTTGTAAAATAAATATATAACAAATCGTATTAAAAATGGAGGGGCTATTCAAAGTTTTATGGAATGCTATAATTGTGGAAATTGTAAAACTGCCAGTGCAGCGTATTTTTGTCTTAAAAAGAACGACTTTGTACTGAATGAGGAAGCGACATCTCAGGTTGTTGAGAAAAGTAGATCTGGATGGAAAAAGGGTCTTCCAAATTATGAAGTCCACAGGAGGAAAACTCGAAAAGAAGTTGAGGTTTGAATGTGTGAGGGGTAGAATATTTCTATCCCTATTTTATATTGGTTTTTTTAAGCAAAAGTATACTGTATGGTTTATGTTTAGTATCTTTAATACCCTCAATAAACCATAAATTTTATAGTTTCATTTAATTTTAAAAGGAGTAATGATATGCTGACAGGCAAACAGCGAAGTTTCTTAAGAAGCTTGGCAAATAATATCGATCCCATTTTCCAGATAGGAAAAGGCGGAATAAATGATAATCTTATAAAACAGGTTAAGGATGCATTAGAAGCCAGAGAGCTTATAAAGCTTACTATGCTTAAGAATGCTTCATCGGATTTAAGGGAAGTATGCAATGAAATTGCTGATATTACAGGTGCTGAGACGGTTCAGGTTATCGGCAACAGGTTTGTATTATATAAAGAGTCCAGAGAAAACAAATTGATAGAGCTTCCCTGAGCAATAACAGAACTTTAGGGTTTATCCCTTTCCTTTAAAAGGCTTTCAATAATTTCACTGTATATTGCCTGCGAATTCTTTTTCCAGTTTTCGCAGATCATACGTGCATCATTTTTTGTGCCTACAGTAATCTTCAAGTCTATTAAGGAAAAATTGTCTTCATGAACCTGACAGGACACGATGAAGTCATTTTCACTTTCAGGTGTATAATCGGCTTTTATTAACGTTTCATTTTTCAGGTTTCTTCTTATGCTTGAAATACTGTTTTTTATGCTGTTTTTTATTGTATTTGGAATGTGACTAGTAAAATATTCCAAAACCTGCTTTCCAGAAGAAGTAAGGATATAGAATGTTTTGCTGTCTTTAATTTCCGATACCAGATATCCACTGTCACAAAGCTCATTAAGTAGCTGCTGGAACAAAAAATAGTTCATAAATTTTTTTTCAAGAATCAGTCTGGTTATTTGAAGATTACTGACAGGCATATCTATTGCATTAATGATATACAGTAAAATTAGTTTATTTTGTGCAAGTTCTTTGTTGCTGCCAAGATTCATGGACTTCCTCCTTTGTAAAATCTGGTAATTTA
>Ga0123335_1007852_pt1 | contig 11713 bp, 9 predicted proteins | sample BiotimSIPDNA_2_FD_89707 | JGI IMG/M metagenome (GOLD analysis project Ga0123335, IMG submission 89707) | Anaerobic biogas reactor microbial communites from Washington, USA - Biogas_R2 time_0 SIP DNA | ecosystem: Engineered > Bioreactor > Anaerobic > Unclassified | place: Washington, USA... | reverse complement strand
CCCTGTAAATTTCTGTAATTTCGGAAACTCATCCTCATCCATGGATGGAAACATATACTTTGACTCTCCGCACAACACCTCTACAGAGTTATCCTTTTTTGTTATTCTGATATCGCTGTCAGGGAGTTGTTTTATAAGCGATATAAATTTTTTCCCGTTTATCACAGCGCTCCCTTTTTTAATCTTCTCACATTCAATATGCAGTTTAATCGTATTCTCTAAATCCGTAGCAGTAAGAGAGAAACCTATCTCTTTCACATCAAAAAGAATCCCTCCTGTTATCATAAGCGATGGTTTTACAGGCAACACATCTTCAATTTTCTCACACTCTTTTTTCAGCGCACTGCTTTTTACTATTATTTCCATATTTATTCCTCCTGTAGTTTTAATAGAGTGTTTTTTAGTGTGTAATTTCTTTAACTTCATATTTCATAACAACTTACATATTGGAAAAGATGTGTAAAACCATTATCTCTCAAGCCGGCTCCTTATCTCATCAATCACACCTTTTATATATTGGTCGTTGTTATACAACCCGTATATCTTTTTACACGCATATAAGACCGTTGTATGGTCTTTCCCGCCAAATTTCATTGCAATGGAATGCAGGGAATTATTGGTCATCTCCCTACCCAAGAACATCGCTATTTGTCGCGGCACCAATATGTTTTTTACCCTCGTTCTCTTAATTATGTCTTCCTCGGGTATCTTAAAATATTCACAGACAGCGCTCATGACATTTTCCAATGTTATTATTACCCTCTTTTTATAATACTCTCCATCAACTATTTCTTCAACTACCTTCTTATCTATCTCTTGATTTAAAAGCGTTGAAAGCGCGAATATTCTATTCAACACTCCCTCCAAAATCCTTACATTATCCTTTACATTATCCGCAATAAAATCAATTATATCATCCTTCAAGACAATCTTTTTTATATCACACTTTTTTTTCAGTATCGCTACCCTTGTCTCAAAATCAGGGGGCAGAACCTCAACCAGCAACCCCCATTCAAACCTTGATATAAGCCGTTTTTCCAGAAACGAAATCTCTTTTGGCGGTTTATCGCTTGAGAGAATAATCTGTTTCCTCTGGTCATATAAGAAATTAAAGGTATGGAAAAACTCTTCCTGTGTGCTCTCCTTCCCTGCAATGAAGTGGATATCGTCTATCAAAAGGAAGTCAAGTTTCCTGAATTTTTGCCTAAAAAGATGCCCTGTTTTATTCTTGATGCTCTGAATGAACTCCGTGAGATACACATCAGCGGGCAGATAAAGAATTTTCTGTTCCCCGCGCTCCTTGACAAAGTGGACAATGGACTGCATCAGATGTGTCTTTCCCAACCCGAACCCGCCATACAGAAAAAGCGGGTTGTAAGCAATCCCGGGGGATTGCGCTGCCGCTTGAGTTGCGGCATGCGCCAACTGGTTCTTGGGACCCACGACAAAATTATCAAAGATATACTCTGTATTTAACGGCAGTTCGTCCTCTCCTGCAACCGGCGGCGCTTTATATCCCCTATTATCTACTCCTGTATAGTATATCTTTATCTCAGGCAACCATCCCGCTGTTTTTCTAAACGCCTCCTTTATTATATCAATATATGGCGTGAACCCTTTCTCAAAGGTCATTCCCGGTATCTCTAACTGGACAGTTCTTCCGTTAATCTCTCTCATTTTCACGGGTTTGAGCCATATCTCATAAGCCCTGGCATTGTTTAATCGCTCCTCTACCTGCTCCATCACCGCTTTCCACAAAATATCCCCATCATTTCTTAACTTATCCATAACTTATCCACCACTTTTACACACTTTTCCCACAACATTTTTTATATTTTTTACCGCTTCCGCAAGGACACGGTTCATTCCTTCCCACTTTTTTTTCTGACGAAGAGGGAGTAGAGAGCGTTGCTCTTATCTCTCTCTGTTCTGCCGGAGCAGGCGCTCCTCTCTCCGCTTGTTGTTGATTTGCGTCAAACTGCTGAAGCGTCTTATGGCTGTAAGATACATTCGTTGGATATTCCGCCCTTTTCTGCGCAGGCGTCTCGGATATTTTCACCCTGAACAGATGGGCAAGAATCTCTTTTTTTATCATATAAAGCATCTCCTGAAACGCCTGATACCCCTCATGTTTATAAGCAAGGAGAGGGTCCCTCTGCGCATAAGACCTCAGCCCAATCCCTTCCCGCAACTCGTCTATCACCCGTAATTGCGATTTCCATCGGTTATCTATCACCTGCAACATAATGATTTTCTGTATCTCTGCAAGATAAGGCCCTGCCTCCTCTCTCTTTTCATTATAGAAGTCCTTTATTCTGTTTATCAGTTCTTCTTCAAGCGTCTCTCTCCAAAACACAGGGCTTGTTATGTCTTCAGGGGAAGCGAGTTCAGGGTTGATACCAAATGTGCTCTGCATAAAAGCGTTAAAATTATCCATCTCCCAGTTGAGGGGTTTGAGTTTTATATCCATATACTCGTCTATCGCTGCCCGGAGAACCTCCTTAATAAAATCCTCCACATAAACATCAAGGTTTTTCCCGTCCAGTATATCCTGCCTTAATGTATAAACAACCATTCTCTGTTCATTCAGCACATCGTCAAATTCAAGGAGTTGCTTCCTTATCTCAAAATTGCGCGCCTCCACTTTTTTCTGGGCATTGACCAGCATTTTATTTATAAGGGGATGCGCTATTGGCTCCCCTTCGGGCAAGTATTTCATAACAGAGAGCATTCTCTCTGAACCGAAGATTCTCAAAAGGTCATCATCAAGGGAGAGGTAAAACCTTGACGAGCCGGGGTCCCCTTGTCTTCCCGCTCTCCCTTTCAACTGGTTGTCTATTCTCCGCGCTTCATACCTTTCGGTGCCAATCACATGTAGCCCCCCCATATCTATAACCTTTTGGTTATCCTCTATCCACGGCGTTTGATATTTTTTCAGCAGGTCCTCATATACCCCTTGAAATTCTTCAGGCGCTTTCTCCAGTTCTTCTCTTGCCTTTTGCCAGTCCTCCTCATGCCTGCTTTTATTCTCCTCGTATTCTTCCCTCGCTTTTGTAAGTTCCTCGCTCTGCTTGGCTTGCTCCCTGTCATGCTCCCGCAACGCCTCTTTATACTCTTTTTCCGCGGATGTATAATCTGCCCCTGACAACCCTGTCAGCACAAGGTTCTCCGCCTCTTGTCTCCCCTCCGCATAGTTAGAATAAAACTGCCCCTCCTTATCCTTTATCTCTTTAATAATGTCCTTTGCCGCCATTTGTCCTGTTGAATTAAGGGTTTTATTGAGGAAATCAAGGTATCTCCCCATTTTTTTAAGGGACGGGGCATTGGGCGGCAGATACTCAGAGAAGCAGTCCGAAATAATTCCGAGAAAATTTACAATTTTGTCCCTGTATCCTGCAAGCAATACAGAGATATTCTTTATCCCTTCGTCTGTCCCTGCCTCAGGATTGTTCAGCGCCTCTGTTAGTTTGTTTCTCTCCTCCTCAATATCTTCATCAAGGACAATATCCATCCTGTTTTTCAGGGAATTTTTACAGTTCAAATATTCCCTGTATGCCTTCCCTCTCGCCTCTTTTATGTCCTTTAATGCGGTCTCTTGCTTATCCCCCAGTGTCTTCTGCGCTGAGATAAGTTGTTCGTTTGCGTCATCATAAATCTCCTTGTATCGCATCAGGCGGCTTTTATATCTTTGGTATGTCTCCTCTCCTTTAGCGCTGAATATCCTCTCCTCTAACATTGCCCTTGCCTCGTTATCGCGCAGGAAGAAAATCTCCTCTTTTTCGTTCAGCGCCTCCCTCGCTTTTTCCAGAATAGGGGCATATCTCTGGTTTATCTCCGCCTGTCTCCCCTTATAGTTATCCTCTATCTCTGCCAGCACTTCCGTAAACTCTGTCTGCTCCGCGGCGTCTTTGCCCGAATCCCTTTTTCTTGACCAAATCACCCGTATGGTCTCCTCTCTTGCCAGGATTTCAGGGTTGCCTCCAAGAATAATATCCACCCCTCTGCCTGCCATCTGCGTTGCAATGGTTACCGCTTTCGGTTTGCCCGCCTGCGCTATTATTGCCGCCTCTGCCTCGTGGTTTTTACCGTGCAGCACCTTATGAGGAATGCCTTTATGCGTAAGCATCCTGCTTAGTTTCTCCGCCTTTTCTATGGAGATAGTGCCGACAAGGACAGGCCTCCCCGCATTGTGCGTCTCCATTATCTCCGAGACGGTTTTATCAAACTTCTCCTTCTCTGTCTTATAAATCTCGTCGTCATACTCTATTCTGCTCAGTTTTTTGTTCGGCGGCAGCACCATAACATCCGTTTTGTATATCTCCTTGAATTCCACCGCTTCCGTAAGGGCTGTGCCTGTCATCCCCGCAATTTTATTGTAGAGTTTAAAATAATTCTGAAAGGAGATAGTCGCAAGGGTTTGGTTTTCGCTCTCAATCCGCACCCCTTCCTTTGCCTCTATCGCCTGATGCAACCCGTCGCTCCACCGTCTCCCCGGCATAATCCTGCCTGTAAATTCATCCACGATAACCACCTGCCCGTCCTTAACTATGTATTCCTTGTCCCTGTTAAAAAAGTTATGCGCCCGCAGCGTCTGATGTATGAGATGGACATGCAAAGTATGCGCTCCGTCATAAAGGTTTTGGACCCCCAGCAACCTCTCGCACTTATGCACTCCCTCCTCAGTAAGCGTTGCCGCCCCTCCTTCTTCGTCCAAAGTAAAATCAACATCCTTGTTCAGTTTTCGTATCATACGGTCTATATCATAATAAAGGTGTGTCGCCTCCCCGGAAGGACCTGAAATAATAAGGGGTGTCCGCGCTTCGTCTATAAGGACAGAGTCCACTTCGTCAATAATGGCATAGTTCAGTTTTTTCTGGACCTGCATCTCCCTGTTAACGGACATATTATCCCTGAGATAATCAAACCCGAACTCACTCGCCACTCCATAAGTAATAGCGCAGTTATACACATCCTTCCTCGGCGCAGACCGCAGATATAAAAATCTGGAATCCGCCGGCAGGTAGGCGGGGTCAAAGACAAAAGCGGAGAGGGCCTGCGGCTCTTTTGCGTCCTTATAAGAGATGATACAACCCACAGAGAGCCCTAAGTAGTGGTATATTGCGCCCATCCACTGCGTATCTCTCTTTGCAAGGTAGTCATTGACGGTTACAAGGTGGCACCCGTTGCCGTCAAGCGCGTTGAGGAAAAGAGGAAGTGTCGCAACAAGCGTCTTTCCTTCCCCTGTCATCATCTCCGCAATTTTCCCCCTGTGCAGCACGATGCCGCCCAGTATCTGGACATCAAAGTGCCTCATATTAAGTGTTCTTCTTGACGCCTCTCTGACAAGGGCAAACGCATCCACCAGACAAACGTCCGCCTGCTCCCCGTCCTTTATCCGTCTTTGAAGAGCGGCGGTTAGTTCTCTCATCTCTCCTTGAGAGAGGGAACGAACCGCCTCCTCTTTTTCGTTGATTTGGATTAAGAGGGATACCGCCTCCTCTAAAAACCGGGTTTTTTCCCTGTTCAACAGGCGGTTTATGGCATGTCTGGTTCCGGGATTAAGCGCCTTCAATTCGGAAAGGAGTTGATTGTAGTATGATTGCACCTTGCACACACCTCCGCTATGAATATCTATGGAACGGCATAAAGATTATTTTCGCGTCCTGATATATTTTCTTTCTTCCACGCATTGGAAGAAGTATGCCTGAAAATACATTGTTTCTGAAATAAGCAGTATAAAAATGCAGATACCATAATAACCTGCTCCCCACTTTTTTGGAGACAGATAACACCTTCTTCTGTTATGTGAGCGGTCCCTTGCCGGTATCTCTGCCTATCCGGTTTTTTCTAACCTTGTTTACAGGTGCCGGGGGGCAGAATCGGACTGCCTACGCCAGCCTTTTCAGGGCTGCGCTCTACCAGTGAGCTACCCCGGCAGTAAATTGTTTTTTTGCTATATCCTCTGATACCTGAAAGAATACCAGATACCTTTTTTGTTGTCAACCTGACAACAGGCAAAGCGGATAGCATTATACTACACCCTTTTAAGCAAAGCAATGTAATTATAGATTGCCTGTCCGCCGTAAAGGGATGTATAATAAAAACAACTAAGGGAACAACACAAATGAAAGAAAAAAGGATAATACAGGTAAGAAAAAGAGACGGAAGAATCGTCTCTTTTGATAAACAGAAGATAACGGATGCCATATTCAAGGCGGCTCAGAGCGTTGGCGGACAGGACAGGTATCTTGCGGAAGACCTTGCGGAGGTTGTAAGGATGTATCTTGAAAAAGAGTATAAGGGGGATATCCCTTCAGTTGAAGAGATACAGGATATCGTTGAGCGGATATTGATAAAAACAGGGCATGCAAGGACAGCCAAGTCATATATCCTCTACCGCCAGAAGCGCGCGCGGGCAAGACAGATAAGAGAGGGCTTTCATCCCGAGACCCTCGCAGAAAAAGAGTCTTCCCAAAGAGGCCTGTCTTTATCTGTCAGGAGAAGCGATGACAAGATAGGCATCTGGGACAAAGACGCTATCATTGAAGCGCTGATAAGGGAGACGGATGTCTCGCAAAACATCGCAGAACTTATAGTTGCGGAGGTTGAGGAGGATGTGGTTGCTTCAAAGATACAAGACCTCACATCTTCAATGATAAGAGAACTGGTTAATACAAAACTTATCCTCTACGGATTTGAAGAGGGGCGCCTCAAACACTCAAGAATAGGACTTCCTTTTTACGATATATCCTCCATATTCAGCAGTTTTGACGGCACCCCCGACAAACTATCCGCATATTTAGGAAGGAGAATGAAACGGGAATTTGCAATGAACGCCATAATCTCTCAGGTCCTTGTGGAGAAACACCTGAAAGGGGAAATCTTCATCAACAGCATAGAATCTCTGGACAAAATTTTAGCGGCTTACATCCCCGCGGACACCCTTGAAGAAGCAGATGTTTTGTATAACAAGATAGCCCCTTTCGTGGAAGGTTGCGTAGTGTTCTCTCTCCCTGACAACGCCATTAAAACCCCCATCGCCAACACAGGTTTTTCTCTGGATATCCCTCTCCGTTTATTGAACAGCATACAGGCAGGACCGAACAACCCTTTTAATGTTATAAGGGCGGAGAGCAAAGAGAATATCTCTCAACTTATGGCAACCCGCGGAGCAGGGAACCTGTCTTTGGCTATCTACCCTAAGAACCCTCTCCCTCTCTTTGTCCTGACCCGGGTCACCCTCAACCTTTCCGTGATAACCGCTTATGCCGTGCAGGAAGACCGCTCCCCTGTCCAAAGATTACACGAGATACTTGATGTTCTGGACGGCCTGCTTGTCGCTCAGAACACACTGATACACAGCACCCCGTATGCAAAGAAAACCCTCTCTGTCTTTCCCGCATATAACACCACCTTGGAGATAGAATATACCGAAACCAAGAACAACGACTGGTTCTCCGTAACGGACCTTGTATCAGCCGTCCTCTCCCGCTCCCTCTCCGTTTTTATGAGAAACCCGTCGGACTCTCTTCAGGAGGTTGCAGGCAAACGCCTTGAACAAGAGAGTATAACAGTGAGGATATCAAATGCCTAAAATTGTATTGTTCGGTTATTCCGGTAGCGGCAAGACCGCTCTTTTTTATGCTCTTACAGGGCGAAAAGAAGAGACCTACGACCCTTTCGCCCCAAAAACGGGCAAGGGAAGATATAAAGACACAACCATAGACACTCTTGCAGAGATACATCAAGCAAAGAAACAGGTATATCCCGAATTAGACATCTTTTACTTCAAGGGCTTCCCCGCTGCCAGCGGTTTCCCCGCGCGCTTTTTTGATGTCTTCTTTGAGATGGATATGATTCTGTGTGTCGTGAACAACTTTGACGAGGTCTCTGACCCGCAGAAAGACGCATCATCTCTCCTTATGGAACTTATCCTTTACGATACAGAGAAGATACAGGCATTGCTGAAAAAACAGGAAGAAGGCGCCGCCGCTATTACCAGCCAGCAGGCGGAGATATTAGCAAGGGCTCTTCGCCTATTGGACGAGGAGCGCCTTTTAAACGAACTGCCCGATACTGACAAAACGGCGATTTACGGAATACAATTACTCACCGTAAAAAAGATATTTTTCTATGCAAGAGGAGACCGCCGGTCCTTTGCCTTTCCTGCCGGTATCCCGTACCTTATGCAAAAAGAGACGGACAATGCCCTCTTCTTTCCCGCTGTATTGAAAGCGCTCTCTTATATCACTTTCTATACGGTAAAAGGGGGGATTGCGCAAGGATGGGTTATCCCCGCAGGTTGCGCCGCAAAGCAGGCGGCAGGCAGGATACACAAGGACATAGAAAAAGGCTTTATCAAGGCAGTGGCGATACCTGCAAAGACACTCTTTGAGATTGGTTCCTGGCAGGCGGCAAAACACAGCGGCGCTTTAAAGACCTTGGGGCAACACTCGCTTATCTCCGACGGCGATGTTGTTGAGTTTTATTTTCGCTGATACCGATACTCTGTTGATTGAAACAAGGCAGAAGACAGGACGCCTACTTAAGGATTATCCCCGCATAACCGACAACCTTCGCATAGTTCCTGCTTGCCTCTCCGCTGGTGGTGTATCTGACAAGTTCCCCTCCCTCCGCTCCCATAAGTTTTGCGGCAATCATTGCCGTTATAATGGGCCCGTATCCGCAGAGGGATACATCTTTTTCCGTTATCCTGTCTATCAATCCGTTCTCGTCAAGAGCCAGAATCGCATCTATGATATACAGGTCTTTCTCTTCCGCTGCGGACTGCTCTTCATAGTGAGTCAAATCCGAACTCGCCACAATAAGCGGTCTTTCCGCCCCTTTTGTCTCCGTTAGCGCCTCCGCCAGCGCCTCTCCTATATCCTGCCACGCAGGGTCATCCAGATAACCGGATAGAGTTATAGGCACAATCTTCGCATCTTTATTGAGAAACTGGATAAAAGGAACCTGAACCTCTAATGAATGTTCGCGGGTATGAGCAACGGCATCTCTTTCAAGATACCTGCTCTTTTTAACAAGAGCATCTGCCAATGCTGTGTCCACCTCCGCCTCTCCCAGAGGCGTGAACCACAAACTATGCCCGTCCACAGCGTACGGCTCTCCGTATCCTGTATGGTTCGGCCCTATCAGAACAACAGTATCAGGGATAACCACCCTGCTGAAGACCGCGCCTGCAACACCTCCTGAATAGAGGTGCCCCGCATGGGGCGCTATTATGGCGCTTGCCTGCGACGGCTCCGCCAACCCGTCTATAAACCCTTCCAACGCCCTTAACAGAGCGCCCTTCTCTGACGGATAAAAATACCCTGCTACCGCGGGCTTCCTTATCTTTTCCATATAGTTTAATGATACAGGAGAGAGACAGGTTTTGTCAAGAACCCCTGTTCGCCTGACACCCCGATAAAAATCTCCCATATCCCCTCGTTTTGATAAAGGACTTGACAAAAATAAAGATGTATGATATAAATAGAAACATACAGCGGAAAGCATCTGTTTTCCGCCGTGACAACACAAAGAAAGGAGGTGAGAAAATATGAGAAAGAAAGGATTTACGTTGATAGAGTTGTTAGTGGTTATCGCGATTATCGCGATATTAGCGGCGCTATTGTTGCCGGCACTGGCAAAAGCGAGAGAACAGGCGAGAAGAGGCGTGTGCGCATCCAACCTGAAACAAATCGGGCTGGCGTTGCATATGTACGCGCAAGATAACGCCGAATGGTTCCCTCTGCACGTAGACCCGTGGAGTGATGCGGTCAATGGCAACGTCGTGTCTTTTGACATGGGTATGGCCAATACTCTTGAAATATCCCCGATGGCCTCTTTTAACCTGCTTACAGGTTTCCAGAGAAACGCTGACGGGGTGTTGAGAGGACCGGAGTATATCAACTCTCCGAAGGTCTTCCTCTGTCCGAGCGGAACACAGCAAGTTCATCCGACTAAACCAGGAGTATTGACAGAATCATACTGTTCCTATGCATACGGAGTGGGTATGAACGAAGCGTCACCCGGAGATTGGGTTATCGTGGCTGACAAGAAGTCGAACAACGGCAACCCTAACGAGTCATTTGCGGGGTACAACAACGACAGACGGCTAAGACCAGAAATGTGTAACCACGGAACCGACGGAGTGAACATGCTGCGCGTCAGAGGCCATGTAACATGGACAAAAGCAACATACAAAGGCGCGTATTATGAGTTCGACGACGAAGGTAACAACATATGGTATGAACACCCTTCAGCACCGCGTCTAATGGGAGTAGACTGGTTGTATATCGATTGGTAAGAAGGATATCGGACAAGAATTTTTTGTAAAGGAGGTGAGAAAGAATGAGAAAAAAAGCAGGGTTCACCCTGATAGAACTATTGGTAGTTATCGCCATCATAGCAATTCTTGCGGCGATGTTGCTACCGGCTTTGGCAAGAGCGAGAGAACAGGCGAGAAGAGGTGTTTGTATCTCCAACCTGAAACAGATAGGACTTGCCTTGAAGATGTACGCGCAGGACTGGGAAGAGGAGTTCCCTTGTGACTCAACAGCAGCACAGTTGGCTGCAGGAGAATCTCTACCTATGCAGTCCTTTTCGCTTTTGCTGCCAGCGGCAACTGGAAAAATGGGGTATCTTGAAGATGCCAAGATTTTCCGATGCCCTTCTGACAAGAGATATGGGTTTGTCGGTTTTGTAAACCCGGGCGCCAAGGGAGGCGTTTATGACAGATTTTATCTGCCCCCCTATTTTGTTACACCAGCGGGCTGCTCTTACGCATATGCGCAGGGGTTACACGAAGGCGCCTCTGACTCCCTTGTCGTAGCGGCTGACAGATGCGGTATTAACGCAGGAGGAATGTTTGCGTCTTGGCCGTTGGATACAGGCGAGCCGGAGTATGTAAACCACGCTGGAGACGGTGTTAACGTCTTGTTTAAGGGCGGTAGCGCCAAGTGGATACCGGCATCAAGATTTGATTCAGATATACCTAACCTCTCTATAGCCACAACAGCGGCAACGGTTGGTTATATCATGAACCCGTAATAAACAACTAACGAGGAATTAAAGGAAAGCCCCGGAGACAATCTGGGGCTTTTCCTTTTTTATTGATATCAATGGGGTCAGGTCTTGCTTCTTGTATTTTCCCCTCTTCTTCCTTTCCCCTCTCCCTTGAGGGGAGAGGGCTTAGGGTGAGGGTGAAAATTATTAACAATTTAGCGAAAAGCAAGGGTGCTTCTCCCTCTTTCTCTCCCTTTCCTTGAGTGACCACCTTGCTTCTTCTCTGTTCTTCCTTTTTCCCCTCTCCCTTGAGGGGAGAGGGCTTAGGGTGAGGGTGAAAATTATTACCAATGTAGCGAAAAGCAAGGGCGTTTTTCTTCACTTCTCTTCTTTTCCCCTCTCCCTTGAGGGGCTACCTTTCCTTACCTCTCTTCTTTTTCCCCTCTCCCTTGAGGGGAGAGGGCTAGGGTGAGGGTGAAGAGGGTGAAGAGATTTTAACAGCCACCCCCACCTTTAATCCTCCCCCCTCAAGGGGGAGGAGATTATTGGAGAAAATCCTCTCCTCAAGGGGGAGGAAATTATCGGAGAAATCCTCACCTAAAGAGAGAGGAGTGGAGAGAAGAATAATCCTCTCCTTAAGTTGTTAATGGGGTCAGGTCTTGCTTTTTGCGTTTTTCCCCTTTTCTTTTCCCCTCTCCCTTGAGGGGCT
>Ga0123335_1007851_pt1 | contig 11714 bp, 8 predicted proteins | sample BiotimSIPDNA_2_FD_89707 | JGI IMG/M metagenome (GOLD analysis project Ga0123335, IMG submission 89707) | Anaerobic biogas reactor microbial communites from Washington, USA - Biogas_R2 time_0 SIP DNA | ecosystem: Engineered > Bioreactor > Anaerobic > Unclassified | place: Washington, USA... | reverse complement strand
ATACGGTCTGCGCGCCGGAAGTCCCGGAGGCTCTGCCCTTTGTGAGCATCTCCGAACCCACCGTTGTCATGACCTTCAGCGTCAACAACAGCCCTTTTGCAGGCCGGGAAGGAGATTATGTGACCAGCCGCCACCTGCGGGCGCGATTGATGCGGGAGCTGCAAACGGATGTAAGCCTGCGGGTAAACGAGACGGACACCCCCGACGCTTTTGAGGTGCGTGGCCGGGGTGAGCTGCATCTGAGCATTCTGATTGAAAACATGCGCCGCCAGGGGTATGAGTTTCAGGTAAGCAAGCCCCAGGTGCTGTACCGGGAGATTGACGGGGTAAAGTGCGAGCCGGTGGAACGGATGGTCGCGGACGTACCCCAGGCTTATGCGGGAGCGGTGATCGAAAAGATCGGCCGCCGCAGAGGCGTACTGGAAAGTATGCACGGGCTGGATAGAGTCCGTCTGGAGTTTCTGGTTCCCTCCAGGGGGCTGTTTGGCTACCGGAGTGAGTTTATGACCGACACCCGTGGTGAGGGAGTGATGAGCTCTGTCTTTGAGCGCTACGAACCGGTGAAGGGCGATATCCCCCATCGTAACGTGGGCGCGCTGGTCTGCTTTGAGGATGGGGAGGCCACCAGCTATGGTCTGTTTTATGCCCAGGAGCGCGGCACCTTGTTTGTCAACCCACAGACCCCGGTGTACAAGGGGATGATCTGCGGCCAGAACGCCCGGCCGGACGATCTGGTGGTCAATATTTGCAGGCAAAAGCATGTGACCAACATGCGCAACGCTTCCGCCAGCGAGGACAGCCTGCGCCTTGTGAGCGTCCACCCCCTGACCCTGGAAGAATGTCTGGAGTTCATCGACGATGATGAGCTTCTGGAGATCACTCCAAAGAGTTTGCGCATGCGCAAGCGGGAACTCAACCATGAACAGCGGGCCCGTGCCGCTCACAAGAACAAGCAGTAGGCTCCGCCCACAGCGGCCCTGAAGGAGGAGGAACCACTATGGAACATCGTTTGCTGAAGCGGATTGCAATTGTCCTGCTCTGCCTTTGCCTGCTTCCCTCTGCGGTTCTTGCGGAGGAACCGGTGACGGAATCCAGGTTCACCCTTCAACTGGGGCTGCATGCGGACGGCTTCCCGGAGACCACCTCCAGGCTTAGGGACTGGGAGGCCTTCCTGGGCAAGATCGGCATCCAGGGCTATGCCTATACCATGAAGCCCTTGGAGCCCGACAGCCGGGTGTACATGAATGCATCTGTCACCCTGAACGGCCGGGAACGCCTCCCGTTCATCTATGACGGCTATCACAGCTACCGCTATGTGATCAGCCCGGCGATTAAAAACGACAGCCTTTTTTTTCAGATGCACAACTTCTTTGAGTTCATGCTCAAGCCCTACTACTACATGGATCTGCCCACCCAATACCTGGCGCTGATCCTCTATCCGGAAGCCGCTAATTCTCTGGCGCAGCGTTATTATGCTCCCATCGCCGAGGCGCTGGAGGGAGAAGGCAGCCGGCACATCCCCTATGAGGACCTGTATGAGCTCTGTGAAACCTTGGACCTGCTGGTAACCGACGACCCTCATTACCAACGCATGGAAATGTTTGTGACCTGTCTGCTGGCCCAGACCTACACCGTGGAATCCACATTGGCCTCTTTGGGAGCCTTGGAGGATACCCTGGACTTCCTGGATCCCGGCCAAGAGGGCATGACCATTACCGTGGAAGGCGGCAAAGAAACCTATGTCCTGGGTGACACCACCCTCTTTAAGAGAGATCATGCGGGGGACGCGTTCTCCCTGTCCCTGTACATGCCCGGCCCGGAAGGCTATCTGCTAAGTTTCCTGTATGACTGGACCCCTGCCGCCCACGGAGCGCTCGTGGAAGGCAAGGTTGCTGTCCATCTGGAAGAGGAAGAAATGCTATCCCTTGCCCTTACGGGCAGCGGCCTTCCCTGTGAAGGAGATACCCAGGGCGAGGGCAAGATCACGCTCACTTTGGGCGGCTCCTCATTTGAGAGGCCCCTCGCTCCGCAGACAATGGCTTTCCGCTGGCAAATGGAAGAAAATCCGGAGCAGACCAAAGCCCTGACACTGGATCTGGATTGGCTCCACCCCACCACGGAAAGGCCGGCGATCTCCCTCCATTACACATCGGACATGAAAGAGGCAGACGAAACCGTCTTTGTGGAGGGTGCTTACCCGCAGTTGGACTTCTTTTCCCTCAACGAAGGCTTCCTTGAGGAATACAAGGAAAAATACGCATCCAGCCTGGTGCTGGCCTTAACGCCCTTCTTGCTGGAAATGCCGGCGGGGGTACTGGACGATATTGTGGAACTCGCAACCCAAACAGGGATTCTGGAATCCATGGGCTTCTAAACAGCGGGGCAGAAACTCCATGCACTACCCCGGGGAGGGCCACACCCCGCAAGGAGGAACGGCGTATGCATGACATCCCACTGGAAAAAAGGGGCCAAAGCCCCCTGTATCAGCAACTGATGGTCCGCCTGAAAAACGATATACTGGCGGGAGTCTATCCAGCCGGCGGCAGAATTCCCAGCGAACAGGCGCTTTGCGACGCCTATGGTGTCAGCCGGGTAACCGTGCGCAAGGCTTTGCTCGATTTGGTACAGGAGGGGATGCTGGTTCGGCGGCAGGGCAAGGGGACCTTTGTGGCGGACAAGCGTCTTCAGCGAAACTTGCAGCACATCACCAGCTTTTCGGACGCCTGCCGGGCTATGGGCCGGACAGCTTCCGCCAAGGTGGTCAGCATTGGCTTTGAGCCGGCGCGGCCAGAGGACATGGACCAGCTGGGAGTGCCGGAGGGGAGCCGGGTGCTGGAAATCTGTCGGGTGCGAATGTGCGACAGTGAGCCTGTAATGCTGGAAATCAACCGGTTTCCGGAGCGCTACGCCTTTCTGGAGCGCGCCGCTTTGAACCAGTCCCTATACGATTTGCTTAAGGAACATGGAATCATCCCCAGCCATGCGGTGCACGATATTTCCCTTGGCTATGCCACACCTCTGGTATGCAAGCATCTGGGAACCCATCAAAACGAGGCTCTGCTGATTCTGGATGAGACCGTCCTGGACCAGCAGCAGGAGCCTTTGCATCACAGCCGTCAATGGATTCGCGGCGATAAATTTACCTTCCGGATTTAGCCGGATTTTGAAAAAGAAAGAGGAGATTACCCTGAGTACATCCCGTTTTGCCCTGTTTGTAGATTTGGAAAACTGCGGCGCAAAGGTGGCGACGCTGTTAAGCGTGCTGGAGAAAGTGAAGATCCGCGGTGACATTCTGCTGGGCAAGGTATACGGCTATACCGATCAATACAGCGATTTGAAGGAAGTATTGCTGTCCAACACCTTTACCGTTGTGCCAAGCCTGCGCTATGGCATCAGCCAAAAAAACAACGCAGATATTTTGCTGGTCATCGACGCGCTGGAGGTGGCCTATACCAACCCACTGATAGACAGCGTTTGCATCGTATCCGGCGACAGCGACTACACCCCCCTGGTGGGGCGGCTGAAAAGCATGGGAAAGTTTGTGCTTGGCATCAGCCGCAGCGAGGCCGCCAGCACCATCTTCATCAACGCCTGCAACGAATTTCAGTTTCTGGAAAATGTAGGAGTGCGCACCCGCAAGCCTACTGAAAAAAAGAAAAATGTGGTGGATAAGGAGCCCCTGGACGAGCAGGAACTGAACAAGCTGCTTGTGAGCATTCTGGAGGAGCAGGACAAGGACGAGTTTTATGCCAGCGAACTCAAGGGCGTGCTGTTGCGCCTCAGGCCTGACTTCAATGAGAAAGCCTTTGGCTGCAACACCTTCTTAAAGGTGCTGGATAAACTGAGCCAACAGTTCGGCAACCTTCGCATCCGCAACGCAAACTTTAACGTCATGGTGTCTCTTGGCCAGACAAACGGCAAGGAGACCGCCCCTCAGCTCACCCGGGAGAATTGGAAGGACGCCTTTAGAGAGCAGCTACAGCGCTACAAGGAAGACGGCTTTGACCGGATCAACCCCAGCATTTTAAAAGCGGACATTCAACAAGCCTATCCCGATTTTGCCGAGCGGTCCTTGGGTTTCAAACGCTTTAGCGATATTTTGAAGTCCCTGGAGAAGGATAAGCTGTTGGAAGTGGAACTGGACGAGCAAAAAACCATGCTCATCAAGGTGCCGTAAATAGGAGGAATACCAATGAACCATGGCTTTGCGCGTATTGCCGCTGTGAGCCTTAGGGTACGCTTGGGCAATGTGGCGGAAAACGAGGCTGAGATTCTGGCCGCCATGAAACGCCTGGAGAACCAGGATGTACAGGCTGCGGTCTTTCCCGAGCTATGCCTGACCGGCTATACCCTGGGGGACCTGCTTCAGCATCCCCTGGTGCAAAGCCGGGCTTTCCAGGCCATGGAGCGCATCGCCAAGGCAACAAAAGCCATGGCCGTGGTAATTGGTCTGCCCCTGTCCGTGAATGGGCGGCTGTACAACTGCGCAGCTGTGTTGCAGGGCGGCAAGGTTCAAGGCATTGTACCCAAGACGTACCTGGCCGAAGGTCTGGAGTATTACGAATCCCGGTGGTTCGTCAGCGGAGCCGGGGTCTCAGGCAGCGTCCCTGTAAGCGAAGGGGAAGCTCCCTTTGCCCCCGGCTTGCTTTTTGACATGGGCAATTTTGCCTTCGCTGTGGAAATCTGCCAGGATCTTTGGGCCCCCGCCCCACCCAGCGGCGCTTACGCAGTGGCCGGGGCAGAGATCATCCTCAACCTCAGTGCCTCCAACGCGCTGGTAGGCAAGCAGGACTACAGGCAGCAACTCCTGGCCCAGCAGAGCGGGCGGTTATACGCGGGTTATGCCTATGCTTCCTCCGGCTTTGGTGAAAGCACCTCCGATCTGGTTTTTTGCGGCTACACAGGGATCTATGAGAACGGACAGCCTTTGGCGGAAGGCGAGCGCTTCTCCCTTGATGGCGGCCAAGCTATCGCGGACGTCGATGTGGAACGCCTGAGGTACCTGCGCCAGCGCAACATCAGCTTTTTCCAATCCAAGGACGAGCGCCCTGCACCCCTGCTCCGTATTACCATGGAACCATCCGGGGTGCCGGCGCTGCCGCTGCGCCGCAAACTGGAGCCGCTGCCCTTTGTCCCAGGCGGGCCCGATGCCTCCCGGCGGTTCTGGGAAATCACCCAGATTCAAGCCATGGGGCTGGCTACCCGTCTCACCGCCATATCCTGCCAAAACCTTGTTATTGGGGTATCCGGCGGCCTGGATAGCACCCTTGCTCTGCTGATAGCCGTTAGGACCTTTGATCTGCTGGGCCTGAACCGAAAAGGGATCCATGCCGTTACCATGCCCGGCATGGGTACAGGCAAGCGCACCAAGACAAACGCAGATGCGCTCATGGATGCCTTGGGAGTATCCCGGCGGGAGATTCCCATTGAGAAGGCAGTCATGCAACACTTTGCGGATATCGGCCAGGATCCGGACACTCACGACGTCACCTATGAGAACAGCCAAGCCCGGGAACGTACCCAAATTCTCATGGACATAGCCAACATGCAAAACGGCATTGTCCTGGGTACCGGGGATATGAGCGAGCTGGCCTTGGGCTTTTGCACTTACAATGGCGATCACATGAGCATGTACAATGTCAACAGCTCCGTACCGAAAACCCTGGTGAAGGAGTTGGTGCGCTACCTGGCGGAATCCGTCTTTGGCGGTCCGGTTCGGCAGGTCTGCGCCGACATCCTGGATACTCCCATCAGCCCGGAGTTGCTGCCCGTCCAAGCAGGCGAGTTAAACCAGCGCACTGAGGCCATCCTGGGAGACTACGCCCTCCACGACTTCTTTCTCTATCATATGCTAAGAGGGGGCTGCAACCCTTCCAAGCTCCGCCTTCTGGCCTGCCAGGCCTTTGACGGAATTTACGACGCCGATAAGATCGATAGCCAGCTCTCCACCTTCCTGCGAAAGTTCTTCACCCAGCAATTCAAACGCAACTGTGTTCCCGACGGTCCCAAGGTAGGCAGCATCGGCCTTTCTCCCAGGGGCGACCTTCGCATGCCCAGTGACATGAGCTTCGAGATGTGGCTGGAAGGGTAACTCCCCTTCGTGCACGCTGCGCAGGCGCATGATCGATCGTTGCCCAATCTGGTTCTTTACATTCCATACGAAGTAAAATATAATATAGACAAGTATAACATATGCTTCCATCGGACTGAGCTCATCGACACATGGTAAAGCGCATGATCACTGAGAAGAACAACTTGCGTCCATGAAATGGGGGTTGGAACATGAAAAGGGTGGCTGTCTTGCTGCTGTTGTTGCTGTTACTCTTCTTGCCGGCGGTTGCCCAGGAACAGGCTAAGGTTATCATCCCCGAGAGCGCGCCTGCTGAGGGCTATACCCCCGAGGAGATGCTCTCCCTGTGGTATCAGATTGGATCCTACCTCAGGGAAAGCGGACTCTATCCTTTTGTACAGTTGCAAAAAGGAGACCGGGGATATGAGGTGAGAGCCCTGCAGGTTCGCTTGGCCGAGCTGGGTTATTACAGCAAAGCCATCGCTGACAATTTTGGCAGCGGGACACATACGGCGATGCGAAAATTCGAATCACTCAATGGTCTGCCTGTCAACGGGGTCGCATCTGTAGAGGACCAAAAACGTTTATTCAGCCCATATGCCCTTGCCAATACAGGTGCGCCCATCGAGGCTCCAAAGGACAAACCCAAAGAAACGCCCGCACCGGACGACGGGGATGATTCCTCCGGTCCGGGCTGGCTGCTTCCTTACATCACCATTGATCCCAACAAGTTTAAGCCTATCGTCACCCCCCTCATTACCCTGCCACCGACGCCCACACCGACTCTATTTTTCCGCCCGTCCCCCCTGATTACCCTCAACCCGATCATCCCCAATATCTAGTTTCTTTTTCGGAGAATGTGTTTGCGTCTCACACGGCCTGATACAGGACGTCTATTGCAGTTGCTTGCCTGCTTCTTTGAGCTCGCGGTATAATGGACTCTCCGAATGAACCCTTGGGCTGGTTGTGATGGAAAGCACAAAAGGAGAGTCTGTCATGAATCAAAACGCTCGCAGTAAGCCGGTGGATGTGGTCGTAGTGGGAATGGGAGCCCGGGCGATGATTTACGCCCAGGAAACTCTCAGGCATCCTGAGATGCTGCACATCGTTGGTGTAGCGGACGTGAACCCCCAAGCGGTACGCCTGGCCAGGGACACCTTTGGCATTCCGGAGGAACGCTGCTTTTCCTCCAGTGAGGCCTTGGCCAGCGTACCCCGCTTTGCACAGGGCGCCATCAACGGCACCATGGACCCTCAGCATGTGTCAACCACGCTGCCGCTGCTGCGCCGGGGTTATGACGTGCTGCTGGAGAAGCCTTTTGCCCTGGACCAATACCAGGCGGATCTCCTGCTTTCCTGTGCCCGGGAGACAGGCCGCCGGGTCATGATTTGCCATGTCCTGCGCTATGCGTCGTTCTACAGAAGACTCAAGGAACTGATCGTATCCGGCGAACTGGGGCATATCATCAATATACAGATGACGGAACAAGTGAGCTATTTTCATGAATCTGTATCCTATATACGGGGTAAATATGCATCCCCGGAAATCTGCGGCTCGGGGATGCTGCTATCCAAATGCTGCCATGACCTGGACATCATGGCCTGGTTGATGGCCCCCAACCATCCCGCCTGTGTGACTAGCCTGGGCTCGGTCTTTCAGTTCCGGCCTGAGATGGCCCCTTCCGGTGCGGGAAGCCATTGCCTGCTCGATTGTCCCATCCAGCGTGAATGTCACTATTCCGCCCGTCACCTCTACCTGGAGTATCCCCAGCGCTGGGCAAACAATATCTGGCACGACTGTGGCCATGAAGGTGCTTCAGAGGAGGAAAAACTGCATCTGCTGTCTGATCCCGCGAACCCCTACAGCCGCTGTGTGTACCGTTGCGACCTGCGCATCGTGGACCATCAGTCGGTGATGATCGGCTTCTCGGATGGTGCCACCGGCACCTTCTGCATGAACGGAGGAGCCACCGCCTCCTCCCGAACCATCCATTTGACGGGCACCAAAGGCGAAGCGGCCGGATGCTTTGAGGATGACCGGCTTACTGTGTCCCTGATCTCCCCCCAGGCCCCAGGCGGCAGGCAGGTACGGGTGGAGAATCTGACCCCGGCCAAGCGGGGGGCCGCCCATGGGGGAGGGGATCAGGCCCTGGTGATGGATTTCGTAGCACTCCTGCGAGGCGAAAAACCATCCCTGTGCTCCACCACGCTTGAGGACTCCATAACCGGACATCGGCTGGTCTTTCTGGCAGAGGATTCCCGGCGACAGAATGGTGAAATGCTGGCCTTTTAAGCGGATGTCCCCGAAGGCCACAGGGCAGAACCTCCGCCATATTGATGAGATGTATGCATGGAAACTTATTGAAAACATTTGATTATTTCATATAAAGTAGTAATTTCTTATTATTATCTTTCAAAAATGTGCGAACTTGAAGAATGGAACTACCCATCATTATCAATTTGATGTATAATGACTTCAGACCCTGTTTTCGCATCATCTCAACAAAATAGGAGGGAAACAACCATGAGAAAACTTGCTGCCCTGTTTCTGGCTTTCCTGTTAACTGTCTCCTGTATCGGCTTTGCCGTAGCAGAAGGCGACATCACGTTGGATGTAATCATCTGCCAGTACGGCAACAACACGAACAACTGGTTTACCGGCACCGGCATGAATGGCAAGAGCTTCGTCGAGCTCTTTGAAGAAGCCAATCCCGGTATCAAACTAAACCTGGAAGTGGTGTCCTGGAATGATGTCTACACCGTTGTCAGCACCCGCATCAGCAACAACAATGCCCCCGATATTCTTAACATCGACACCTTCGCCGATTACGCCACCGAAGGTCTGTTGATGCCTGTGAAGGATTATTGCCCTGAGGAACTGTACAATGACTTCTTCCCCTCCTTCATTGAGCAGTCTGTGATTGATGGTACCGTATGGGCTGTGCCGGATCTGGCCTCCGCCCGTGCCATGTACTACAATGCGGACATCTTCAAGGAAGTCGGCATTGAAGTACCCACCACCTGGGCCGAGCTGGAGGACGCCTGCCAGGCGATCCTTGATTTCTATGATGGCGCCGTGTACCCCTGGGGTCTTGATATGACCACCGATGAAGGCCAAGCCGCATTCTCCTACTATGTGTGGAACAACAACGGCGGCTTCGTGGACGCGGAAGGCAACTGGGCGCTGAATTCCCCCGCCAATGTGGAGGCCGTGAAGTTTGCCGTGGGCCTGTATGAAAAGGGCTACACCAACCCCAGCCCCGCCACCCAGACCCGTTATGACCTCCAGGATATGTTTGGAGCCGGCAAACTGGCAATGGTGATTGCCCCCAACCAACTCCCCACCTACTTGACCGAAAAGGGCTACACCGTCAACCTGGGTACCGCTGCTCTGCCCCACAACGAGGGTGCTGCCAGCGGAGCCACCGGCGTCATGGACCGCGTGATGGCCTTCAAGGATGGATCCTATCCGGATCAGGCTGCCCGCAACGCGGCCATCGGAAAATTCCTGGAGTTCTTCTACAAGCCCGAGAACTACACCGGCTGGGTGAGCATGGAGGGTTTCCTGCCCGCCGTTTCCTCTGCTGTGTCATTCCTGGTGGAAGCGGATCCTTCCTTTGAAGCATGGCTAAGCGTTTTGGACAGCTGCCAGTTCTATCCCACTGCCAAGGCCGAGTGGATTGATGTGAAGCAGGGTGTCATCGAGGTCGAGCAGAACGCTCTGCTGGGCGGCGATGTGCAGGCTCTGCTGGATGAACTCCAGGCTAAGATTGCCAAGTAATTTCGTGATATCCTGCGGAGGGCCCGGCAAGGCCGGGCCCTCCCGGTATATTCAAAGGGGGACACCGTATTGAATTCGATCCTGATCCGCCACAAATGGGAGCCCTATCTATGGCTGCTGCCCAGCATCCTGCTGATGACGATCTTCGTCATCTTTCCCATCGGGATTGTATTCAAGCTTTCATTCAGCGAGATTTCAAAAGCCGGAATCGTAGGTGCCTTCACCGGGCTTGAAAACTTCCGCCTTGCCATAACCGACAAGGTGTTTGGCACCGTGATGCTCAATACGCTCTATTGGGTGGCCTCGGTGGTCATCCTCTCCACTTTGCTGGGCTTCATCGTCGCGATGGCTTTGAACAGCAGCTTCCATGGCCGTAAAATCGCCCGCTCCATCGTGGTCTTCCCCTGGGCCACCTCCCTGGTAATCCAGGCTTCCATCTGGAATTATATTATCAATTTTGAATACGGCAATCTGAACAACATATTAATGAACCTGGGCATCCTCAAGGATGCCGTCAACTGGCGCGCATCCTATCAGATCGAATTCCTTTGGGAATGCGGCGTGGGTATCTTTGTGACGATACCCTTCGTCTCCTTTTGTGTATTGGCAGGCTTGCAGTCCTTTGACGACGCGTACTATGAGGCTGCGACAGTGGATGGCGCGGGCTTCTGGAATAAACTCACCAAGGTTACCCTCCCTTTGGTACGTCCATCCCTTACGGTAAGCACGGTGCTGAACATCATATACGTATTCAACTCCTTCCCCATCATTTACACCATCACCAAAGGCGCGCCCGCCAACAAGACGGATACCATGGTCACCTACCTGTACATGCTCGCCTTCTACGATCAACGAAAAGGCCCTGCAACCGCTCTCTCTGTGATTGGATTTGTGATTCTGTGCATCGTGGCAGGTGCGTATATGGTCATCTCCATGCGGAAGGATGAAACACTATGAGAAAACAGCCTTCCGAAACCGTAAAAAGAAAAAACATCCGCGCGTTATGTCTGTATATGATTGCTGCGGCGTTCATGGCCGTGCTGTACTCCCAGCCTGTGTACCAGTTTGATACCGCACTGTATTCCAAAAAATCCGGCAACACCTTTCCCGGGGACGAGCGTTATGTGGAAGCCCGGGCTGAGGTGGACGCCATTGCGGCCGAGTACCAGGCGAAGAACCACCAGGAAGCCGTAACCGTATCGGAGGAGGTGATCCAGCGAGTCAACTCCAAGGGCGAAACCACCTCCATGATCACCTTCCGTGTCAACGCCTCTACCCGGCGCACCGGCTGGAGTTTCATGGCTTCCGGACTGCCCTCCGGTCGCATCCTGCTGGCATCAGTCATTGCTGTGGGCCTTGCTATTCTTATGACCTTCATCAGCCTTGCCGGCCAAGTGGAAACGGCACCAGCGGATCTTTCACAATGGCGGCAAAGACTGCGGCAAGCCTCCTGCTGGCTGGCCTTGCTTGCCATCATGCTGGTACCTGTTTTCCACTTTGATACGGTTTATACCTTTGAGCGGCAGATTGCAGTTCCCATGGGGGTTGCGCCTGGTGCCGGACACGAACAGTTGCTGAGGGCCGTGGATGCCTTCCTGTATGGCGGAAATGCCGGCGAGACCACCGCTGCTCTGGTGGCTCAGGTGAACTACCATACCCTTTGGACGCTGTGGCTGCTGCTTCCCGTTATGGCCCTTCTACTGATACAGATGATCAGGCTGTACAAGAACGCGCTGAAGCGGACCCTGGCCCGGGGAGCGCTGTACCTGTTCATTATCGTATTGTGCGTTGTCATCCTCTATCCCTACTATGTGATGCTCATCACTGCCTTCCGCAACAATGCGGAGGCAACGGACATGTACTT
>Ga0123335_1007850_pt1 | contig 11714 bp, 8 predicted proteins | sample BiotimSIPDNA_2_FD_89707 | JGI IMG/M metagenome (GOLD analysis project Ga0123335, IMG submission 89707) | Anaerobic biogas reactor microbial communites from Washington, USA - Biogas_R2 time_0 SIP DNA | ecosystem: Engineered > Bioreactor > Anaerobic > Unclassified | place: Washington, USA... | reverse complement strand
GAATCGGGAAGTTCTTGAAGACTTTATAGCAGTAAGCCTTGACGGCGCGCTGTTGGCGCCTGATCATTGAACCTCGACTTGAAGCGCAACGCTTATGCAGTGCTGCGCTTCTTCTTGCCTTGATCATGACGGCAACAGTGATGTTCAAACGATTATTGTCTGTTTTCGCTGAAATCACTCCGGAAGACAGCCGGAAACGCGCCTGAACGCTGGAAGGGATCGGGCAGGCCGTTGGTTGTCGGTCAATTTGAGTCTGCGAGATTATTAAATGCTGAACAAAAGCCAAGTTTCTGTCAAGCCGAGTTTCATCAAGTTTAACCTGCTTAGGCTATAATTCATAAGTTCGAAACTCTAAACCTATGGAGCAATTGCGTTATGGAAGAAAATAAAATCAATCATCCCCAAAACGAAGATCTGCAGATTTCCTGGCATGCCCTTGATGCTGAAGCGGTGCTGAGCCAACTCGACGTTCCGGTCGACAGCGGTTTGACTTCCGAAGAAGCCAAAAAACGCCTTGAAGCATATGGGCTGAATGAGCTGGTCGAGAAACAGCGCACCACTTTTCTGCAAATGCTTTGGGCACAGATCAACAGCTTTGTCATTTGGCTGCTGATTGGCGCCGCTGTGATCTCAGCCATCCTCGGAGACTGGGTTGAAGCTGGCGCCATCCTGCTCATCGTCATCCTCAATGCCATCATGGGCATCGTGCAGGAATCACGCGCCGAGGCATCGTTGGCAGCGCTTAAAAAGATGGCCGCGCCAGAAGCGCAAGTGCTGCGCGACGGGTTCAGACAGTCCGTTCCCTCAAGAGAATTAGTGCCCGGAGACGTCGTTTTCATCGAAGCCGGCAACCATATCCCCGCGGATATTCGCCTGCTCGAGGCAGTTAACCTGAGCATCGAAGAGGCCTCACTTACTGGTGAATCCGTGCCTGCCAAGAAAAGCGCCGAGGGACACCTTGACGCCGACATCCCACTGGGCGACCGTGACAATTCCGCATTTATGGGCACCACTGTTACTTACGGTCGCGGCAAAGGCGTGGTCACCGGCACGGGTATGAAGACTCAGCTTGGCCTGATCGCTTCAATGCTTCAGACTGTTGATGAAGAACAGACTCCGCTCCAGAAACGCCTTGATGAGCTGGGAAAAACGCTCGGCATCGCCGCCCTGGCGGTATGCGTCCTGGTATTTCTCATCGGCGTATGGCGGTTGATTGCCGCTCCGGGGCCCTTGGAGCTCGGCAGCGCTGATTTCTGGCAGGAAATCGTCGCCCTGTTTATGGTCGCTGTTTCCTTGGCAATCGCCGCTGTCCCCGAAGGGCTGCCCGCCGTGGTCACCATCAGTCTGGCTGGCGGCATGCGCGAGATGGTCAACCGCCACGCTCTCATTCGCCGTTTAGCCTCTGTTGAAACCCTCGGCTCAGTCACCACGATCTGCACCGATAAGACCGGAACGCTAACCCAAAACCAAATGACCGTCACCAAAATTTGGGTGGACAATACCATGATCGACATCACCGGCGCTGGCTACGACCCTGTCGGCGACTTCATGATTGACGGCGAGAAAATCGACCTGATGAAATATCAGGGCGCGCGCAACGCTCTCTGGGTTGGCTCACTCAACAACGACGCCCAGCTTGAACCCAGCGGCGAAAGCGACGGCAAAACAACCTATCGCATGATCGGTGACCCGACAGAAGGATCAATTCTGGTAGCCGCGCACAAAGCCGGCGCAACTGGCAAAGATCTCAACCTCAACTACCCGCGCAAGCAGGAGATTCCTTTTGACTCAGAGCGCAAGCGTATGGTTACTGTTCACGAGATCGTCAAGCCGGGTGGTGGCGACATCTCACCTTTCTATAGTGATGAAAAGACCAATAAATTCGTTGTCAATGTTAAAGGTGCGCCCGATATCGTGCTGAACCTCTGCAGTTACATCCAGCGCATGGATAATACGGTAGCAGAATTAACTGAAGCAGACCGCCGCGCAATTTTGGAAGCCAACAACAATATGACCAGTCAGGCCTTAAGAGTTTTGGGTGTCGCTTATCGTCCGGTTCACGAACAGCCCACCGACATCGACGCTGCCTCCCTCGAAAAAGACCTCGTATTTGCTGGACTGATCGGCATGATTGACCCCTCTCGCGCCGAAGTTAAACCCGCTCTCAAAGAAGCTCAGTCCGCCGGCATCCGTTCAGTGATGATCACGGGTGACTTCCCCAATACGGCAAAAGCGATCGCTGAGGATATCGGCTTGCTACAGCCAGGCCACCAGGTGTTGATGGGCTCAGAAATTGACAATAAAACCCCTGAAGAAATGCGCGAAGTCGTCAAAATCACCGATGTGTACGCTCGAGTCAGCCCCGAACATAAAATGAAGATCGTTGACGCCCTGCGCGAGAACGGTGAGATCGTCGCCATGACCGGAGATGGTGTCAATGACGCCCCCGCGATTAAACGCGCCGACATCGGCGTGGCAATGGGCATCACCGGCACCGATGTCGCCAAAGAAACCGCCGACATGGTGCTTACCGACGATAACTATGCCTCTATCGTCAGCGCGGTAGAACAGGGGCGCATCATCTACAGCAACATCCGCAAATTCGTCTACTACCTGGTTTCCTGCAATATTGCTGAAATCATGACGATATTCCTCGCCACTGTTTTCGGCTGGAATACCCCGCTGGCTCCCATTCAGCTGCTCTGGCTCAATCTGGTCACCGATGGTGCGCCCGCCCTTGCCCTCGGGTCTGAAAAAGGCGATCCCGATATTATGGAGCATCCGCCCCGCCCGACCAAGGAACCAATCATCAACAGTTATATGCTCAAAGGCATCATCGTTCAGACCATCGCGATCACTGCCGCCACTCTCGGCGCTTTCTTCCTGGGCGGTGGCTGGGCGAAGGGAGCTTCGCCAGAAGCCCGCGTCTTGTCCGAAACCTACGCCTTCGTGACCCTGTCGCTCAGCGAACTGCTCAGGGCTTTCACCGCCCGCTCAGAATACTATCCGCTGACCAAAATCGGCGTGTTTACCAACAGGAATATGAATCTCGCTGTTCTTGTGTCGGTGCTTTTGGTGCTCGCGGTTGTTTATCTGCCCTTCCTGCAGGATATCTTTGACACCACTTCGATCGACTGGATCCACTGGCTCGAGATCCTGCCTCTGATCTTCATCCCCTCCATCGCGGCTGAGATCATGAAGACCGTTACCTACAAAAAACACGAAAAAGATCGCAGAAACGCCGCCTAATCATTTCTCCAACCCAACTTAGTCAAATGCTCCCAGATAACCGGGAGCATTTTCATATCTCATCCTGTGATGTCAAAACAGCAGTCTAAATTTTGGCTTCCCCTGGGAGAAGCTGGCAAACGCAGCGAGACTAAAGAGGATGGTTCGATGTGTCTGTCAAAGTCTGCATTACCACGTGTTGGGTGAAACCCGACAAATAGGGCATAGGTTGATTAGGTTCAGTCTTCACGAGGCTTCCCCTTGGGGAAAGCTGGCGAGCGCGGCAAGACTGAGGAGGGTGTTCCGATGGTTTTACTGAAAGTCGCGTCATCCTGAAAACATTGGGTTGCTCTCCAGACAGTAAGGGCTGGGCAAGGTCACCCAACCCCACACTATAGGAGGTGTTTCAGGCAGGTCGGATAGAACCCAACAGAATACAACACGTTTGACCATTTGCTTCGAGAGGGCTTAATAAGACATGGAAAATCCTATCCAAACGAACATCTGAAATACACACATGATTGGAATTTCTCCTGAAAACAAGAGGCGATGCCCTGGTCATCTGCGCCAGAACAAAGACACCTCCCTCCTGAAATGTTATACTAAGCTCTACTTAATAACTCAGGAGCATCCAATGAAAATTCTCATTACCGGCGGCGCCGGTTATATCGGCAGCACCATCGCCTCCGCCCTCGAAGACGCGGGTCACACCCCTGTTATCCTCGACTCACTGATTACCGGGCGCAAAGAATTTATCCGCGATCGCATCTTCTATCACGCCGACATTGCCGACCGCGCCATGGTGCGCAAGCTCTTCAGCGAACACCCCGACATTGAAGCCACCATCCACTGCGCCGCGCTGATCGTCGTCCCCGATTCTGTCAGTCGTCCCTACGACTATTACACCGAAAATGTGGTCAAATCAATGACCTTTTTCAAGCTGCTCTCCGAGATCAATTATCCTAAGCTCGTCTTCAGCTCCTCCGCGGCTATCTATGACGCTGTGCCGGGGTTCATGGTCACCGAAGAATCCCCCCTGCGCCCCCTTAGCCCCTATTCACGATCAAAATTCATGATGGAGATGATCCTGCGCGACTTCTGTGTCGCTTACAACCTCCAGGGAATAGCCCTGCGCTATTTCAACCCGATTGGTGCCGATCCCCAAATGCGTACCGGTCTGCACATCCGCTATCCCAGCCACCTGATTGGCAAATTAGTTCAGGTCGCTCTCGGCCACGAACCCGTCTTTTATCTGACAGGCGTTGATTGGCCCACACGCGATGGATCCGCCATCCGCGATTATCTGCACGTCTGGGATCTTGCTCAGGCGCACGTCGCCGCGATCGAAAAATTTGATCAGGTGATCGCCAACGGGCGCGAAGATGACATCAATTACACGGTTATCAACCTCGGAACCGGCACGGGCGTCACCGTTAAAGAGTTCATTGAGGACTTCGAAAAAGTCTACGGCGCAAAGATCCTCGTCGTCGAACAACCGCCCCGCCCTGGTGATGTCGTTGGCGCCTACGCCAACGCCGACAAAGCCTACCGTCTTTTGGGCTGGAAAACCAAACTCAGCATCGCCGATGGTATCTCAGATGCTCTCAAATGGGGTCGAGTGAGAGACACGATTATTCATTATTTGTCTGTTAAGATGTGTTAAGATTTGAACACAGGAGTTCTAATTCGAGATGAACAATCAAATTATTCCCATCAACCATGAAAGGATCTGTGATTGTCCAAAAACTCACATAAATTGCCTTTCAGCAAAAGAATGGTTGAAAAATCAGTTAGGAGTTTGGCAATTTACTTATGAATCTCGTGATATTAGAAACAAAGAATTGCATCCTGCTACTTTTCCAATATCACTTGCAAAAAGGATAATCAGTTTATTCTCTCATGAAGGCGAATTAGTTGTAGACCCTTTTGTAGGCAGCGGCACTACGCTGGTTGCTGCGAAGGATTTAAATCGTAATGCTGTTGGTTTTGACCTGTTGAAGAAATATATTGAACTTTCACAAACACGGCTCAATCAACAAAACTTATATACAACGACTCAACAGCTTGCTATTGAAGCTGACGCTATTGACATCCATAACTATTTTGAACCTGATACGATCTCACTCATTTGGACATCGCCACCATATGCAAATTTGTTAAATCGGAAACGGCTTAACAAGTCTAGACGAGATCGAGATAATGGTCAGTTAAACAAAATAGAGCAATACTCTCAAAACCCCCGCGACTTAGGAACAATGAACCTTCAAGCATACACAACCGCGATGGGGCAAATATTCGAAAATCTCCTTCCCTTATTAAAAAGGAAAGCACATTGCATCATTAACGTTCCGGATTTTTGGTGGGAGAATAAAAGGGTTACATTACATATATCCTTAGTTGAGGAAATGCGCAGAAGGGGTTACGAACTTCGAAACACAATTATCTGGGATAGAACAAACATAGTTAACCGCATAGGAATTTTTGGATACCCTAGTAATTACATTACAATGGGCACTACTTTTGAGTACTTGTTAGATTTTTGGAGACCAGCTGATGACTGATCTAATTACTAAAGAAAAATTGATTGAAGCGATTCTAAGTTTGAGAGATAAAGGATGGATTCCAACACATCGGCCTGGAAACCAAGGCGGGGTTGGCAATACTCTTGAAGACTTGCTGGGGTTACATGAAAACAATCTTCCAATTCCAAACGCTGCGGAATGGGAAATCAAGAGCCAACGTTCAAATACAAATTCATTAACCACGCTATTTCACATGGAACCATCACCACGAACAATTCGATGGGTCCCAAACATTTTACTTCCAAAATATGGCTGGACACATAAACTCGCCGACTCAAAATACTCATCTCATGAAAAAAGTTTCAGACAAACAATTAATGGTTTAAGTGCTTCAGACCGAGGGTTCAAGATTGAAGTTGATGATGTAAATAGACGAGTGGTTCTATCATTTGATTCTTCATCTATTGCTGACCGCCATTCTGAATGGAGAGAAACTCTTCGAAAAACTGTAGGTCTAAACCAGTTAGACCCACAGCCATATTGGGGGATAGACGACCTGGGACATAAAGCTGGTACTAAGCTAATAAATACTTTTTACGTTGTAGCCGATTCGATGATAATCGATGGTGTTGAGCATTTCTATTACAAGAAACTAATGTTATTGAGTGGATTTAACGTCGATCGCTTTATAAAAGCAATCAAAGAAGGAAAGATCTACGTTGATTTCGATGCTCGGACGGGTCACAACCACGGAACAAAATTTCGGCTGCGATCCAATACACTTCCCGATTTATACTCAAAGGTTCAAGATTTTGGTTAATTCTGAATATTTTATTTTCCATTGGGTAGCCATTAGTCAATCTGAATCGCAGAATATCAGCATTTAATTTACATCGAACGGGTTAGTAGCCCCCACCTCAAAGATTCGCTCAATTATTTTATGAATCAAATCAATTAATTCCAAAATAGCTGCTATGTATTTTTCTTGACTTTTTGAAAAAGTACATCACCGCTCTTCCACACGATTGAAAATTTCATTTGTTTGATTCACTTTTTCCTTCTAAGAATCCAAGAAGGATGCAATGCCAAGTTTTAAAACTGTACAATCCTAGCCAAGTCGAATTCTCATATTTGCCCGCTATTAGACTAATTTCAAGAGTCCGTCAACACTTTTAAAACACCTATGATTTCCCGATTAAGCTCAAACTATCTTATCTCTTAATATTCCCATATTTGTCTAGTTGGTTAGTAGTAATCTCATATAAACAGGTCAGCCTTATCTCTCAAAGCTGACCTGAACACTCGTATAAAAAATTATCGGGGTCAGAATCGGCGCGGATCCGATTCTGACTTATTAGGTTTAAACAAAAACCCAATCAGCAGGCCGAATAAGAACCCGCCAATATGCGCCCAAAAGGCAGTCCCGCCCACATCCGCCTTTGCGTCCAGACTGGCGAACCCGCTGAAAAGCTGTAAGACGAACCAAAGCCCCAAAACCACCACCGCGGGCACGAGTCTGAGCCTCGCCCAAAATCCGATCGGGATGAATGTGTAAATCCTCGCGCGGGGGTAAAACACCAGATAAGCCCCCAAAACTGCCCCAATCGCGCCGCTCGCCCCAACAGTTGGCACCGTGCTGTGTGGATTGAACAAGACATGCGCCGCGGCCGCTATAAAACCGCCCGCCAGATAAAAATTCAGATAGGCCAAATGCCCCAGGCGATCCTCGACGTTATCCCCAAAAATCCACAGATACAGCATATTCCCAAGCAGGTGCAGCCAGCCGGCATGCATGAACATGCTCATCACTACCGTCTTGAGCGTGTCGCGGTTAAGCGCCGCGGTCAGGTTCGCCGGCACCATCGCGTATTGCGACACAATCGTGTCCATCTTTGCAACGTTCAAATACTGATAAATGAAAACGCCAACGTTGACCAAAATCAATAGATAATTCACCACAGGCACTCGCCTGGTTCTGATTTCATCCTTAAGTGGGATCACCTGTCACCTCCTCTGCGAGACTCGACTCTTCCTTCATTGCCAGCAATTCCTGCACTCTCGGATAATCAGCGTAGAAACCTCGCCGCTCAGGCGGCAGCAGCGCGGCAATATGGCACATAATTTCGTCGGTAGCGGTTTTCAGCCAGACCTTATTTTCCGTCCCTTCGCGTTCCGGCAGTCTGAAAGGCTTTCCAAACTCAACGCAGACTTTCATCTTGCGCAACCGCGAAAAAGCTCTTGACATCTGATCAGTACCAGTCACCGCCGCGGGGACAAGAGGCACGCCCATTTTATAGGCTAACAACGCCGAACCGGGTTTGCCTTCGTGCAGCTTGTTATCACGCGACCGTGTTCCTTCAGGCGCCAAACCCACTATCCAACCCTTGTTGAGATAAGCTTTCGCCTCACGAAAAGCCTCAAAATCATACGCGCCGCGTGTGATCCACACCACCTCCAGCAGATTCAGAATCCAGCCAATAAAAAAGGTGTTCTTATACTCGCGCGCCACCATTGGGGTGACATCTAATCTTCCCCCTGCCAACATCACAAAGGGCGTATCCAGACGGCTGATATGGCTGATCACCACCAACGCTGGTTCGCCACTCGAGGGCACGTTCTTTTGACCGATTACTTTAAAATCGGCTACCCAATGGATCAGCTTGTCAATTATTTGAAAGACTTTTTCTCTTCTCATCTGTCGTCAGAAATGATAACCGCTGTTGAGAAAACTCACCAGCGGTTGCTTTCACAGGTTTCACACTAAGGTCTCTCAAGCTTTCTGCTTTTCGCCAGATAGGCGATCAGCATAATCACCATCATTAACCCGAGCGGCAGATACATCCAGTTGGTTGCCATGGCGGATTTGCCGCCGAGCGCTAAAGCCCCCTGCGCAATCGCCAGGGCGTTCCACAACCCGTGCATGGCAATCACCGCCACATACACGCCAACCACACGCCCGGCCTTGCCGTCACGCCAGCTGCGCGCGTACGCCAAACCGACCATGCCGCCAAACAATGTATGCAGGATAGTTCCGCCTGTACGGCCAATCAGTGTCGAAATCCAGGTGGTCGCGTCCGGCGCCATAGTCATTTGCAGCCCATAAAAAAGGCCTTCAACCAGGGCGAATCCCGCGCCGGACATCAATCCGGCCGTCCAGCCTTCCTGGGGTGTCAGCTTACGCCCAGAGAGCATCCATACGCCTATCGTCTTGAACAATTCCTCAATCACCGGCAGGATGCCGGCAATTAAAAACATCGCCCCTCCAATTAACAACGGCAGCGAAACCATCCCTTCCAGCGCACGCATAAGCGACTCTGTGTCAGGGTTCGCCTGCTGAAACAGAGGCAAAAGCTGTTCAAAACGGTTGAACAGGTCAGGGTTTGTCATCACGCCCGCGAAGAGCATCACGCCCATCATCAGCATCACCATCATCTCAAGGAACATGATGAACCACACCGTAAATCCTGACATCAACGAGATCAACCCGCTGTCGCGTTGGGGGTGGTTGCTCCATAGATTTTTTGAACCAACCCTGATCAGCCAGATTACACCAATCGTCAGGCTCAGAGAAGTCAATACAGGCAACAGATAATTACGCAGTGTCTGGTTAGAGAAAACCAATGCGCCAACAATCAAGTTGAACGGCAACAGCGCGATCAGCGCGTTCAGCCATCTCATCCGCTTTTCAGTGCGGATCGAATCCACACCTAGCTGCAGCGCTTTCCCCGCGTAATATGCCGAAGCGAGGTTGAACAACGCCAAAATCGCACAGATGATCCCCATACTGTAACCAAACAGCGGGGTGGGGTTAGACGCGGTCGCACTCCGCACTTCCGGAAGCGAAAAGGCGAACATCACGACTGAAACGCCACCATAAAACAGCGTAAAAAGCGCGGAGAAAATCAATTGGGCTGTCGTCAGCCAGTCAGTGCGCTTTGGCGCTGACTGGTCAGCACGCAGCCCATTGTTATTCGCGAGAGTCATTGCTCATCAATCGAAATCGAGATGATCTTGTCGCCTGCCGGAGCGTTCGGATCAGTCTGCGGATTGCGTTCGGTCAGGGCCTTCAGCACATCCATCCCCTCCAACACCTTACCGAAAATGGTATAGGTGCCGGTCAGGTTCTTGACATTGTCGTTAGCCTCGTAGGTGATAAAGAACTGACTGCCGTTAGTGTTTGGGCCGGCGTTAGCCATGCCGACCATACCTGGCTCATCATAAGTCAACTCAGGGCTGACTTCATCACGGAACTCATACCCCGCGCCGGACATGCCGGTGCCGCTCGGGTCGCCCGTCTGAGCGACAAAGTCGTGCATCACGCGGTGGAAAGTCACGCCATCATAAAACCCTTCCCGCGCCAAAAAGACAAAAGAGTTTACCGTCAGAGGGGCTTGTTTTGGATAGAGTTGGATTTTAATGTCGCCTTTTTCGGTTTTGATCGTCGCTGTGTAATTCTTGTCCTGATCAATAATCCACGGAGGACACTCGGTGTAGAGATTCTTTTCAGACTTCATGACCTTCATGACCATGCTGAGCGTGGTGACGTCCCAGCTATATGACCAGGGGCGGCCATTCAATAAAACAGTCGGTGTGGAATTCAGGCCGATTTTGCTCGTACCATTATCGATCTCATCCTGAATCTTCTTCACGATGGCCTCACTGGTTAAAGCCTTGGTAAACGCCGCCACGTCCAACTCCAGCCCCTCAGCTGCGGTGGTCAACCAGGTGGTAAATTCTTCTGTCGTAAGGCCAGACCAGTCTTTTTGCTTGCTAAACAGCTCGTGGTACATTTCCCAAAATTTGCCCTGCTCGCCAGCCGCTTCGGAAGCCTGCGCGGCTAAGGTTGCGTTGGGGTGAAGGCTCACCAAAGGAAAGTGCCTGAAAACCAGGCGCACGTCATCAGGATGCATCTCCAACAGCTTTTCAGCTTCCTCATAAAACCCCAAACAAGCCGGGCATTGAAAGTCTGAATATTCAATGATGGTGAACTCAGCGTCCGCCGGCCCAGTCACCCAATCGCTCTCGCCGACTTTCGGGAACACAGCCAGCATCGCCTCCTGTTCGCTCGTCAGGGCGGGAAAGAGACCCGTATAAATCGTGCAGATCATTTTATTATCTTCGTCAAAGAGGCGGGTATCTACAGTTGGCATTGGGACAATTTCTGTGGGAACATCATTGGCTGCTGGTTCAGTCGCCGCCGGTTCTTCAGTTTGCTCCGGCGTGGCTGGCGGTGGAGTGGGTATATTCACTTTGCATGCGCCTAAGAACATCGCGCCAATAAGCACAATCAGCAAAAATCTGGAAAAAGCTTTCATTTTATCCTTTCAACCCCTCCGGCCTTATAGCCGGGGGTTAACTTTACAATTTTCAAGCGCTTCAAGCGCTACCTTCCGCATGTCGCGCTGCACATCATCTTTAGGTTGGCTGGCGTCAATCACCTTCCAACGCTCTGGTTCTGCGGCCGCCATTGTCAGATACCCTTGTCTGACCCGGCGATGGAAGGCGGCTTCATATGCGTCCAGTCGATTCCACTCCTGCTCTTTTTTCTTACGCAACAGCCCAACTTCAACTTCCAGATCAAGGTACAAAGTAAGCTCTGGTTTGAGTCCATCGGTCGCGAAACCCAGCATCTTACGCAGGGTTTCCAGGGGCAAACCGTGCCCATAGCCCTGATAGGCCAGGGTTGAGTCGCCATAGCGATCGCAAACTACAATTTTACCATTCGAGAGAGCGGGTTTAATTACCTGCTCAACCAGCTGCGCCCGGGCAGACAGAAAAAGCATAATCTCTGTGCGAGGGTGCAGGTTTTTATTTTCCATTGAAACCAAGATTTGTCTGATCTGATCGCCAATCGCGGTCCCGCCCGGTTCACGGGTCGTTAATACCTCATACCCCTGCTCGCGCAGAAAATCTGCGAACGCGCTTAATTGGCTGGTCTTGCCGCTGCCCTCTGGTCCCTCAAGT
>Ga0123335_1007849_pt1 | contig 11714 bp, 7 predicted proteins | sample BiotimSIPDNA_2_FD_89707 | JGI IMG/M metagenome (GOLD analysis project Ga0123335, IMG submission 89707) | Anaerobic biogas reactor microbial communites from Washington, USA - Biogas_R2 time_0 SIP DNA | ecosystem: Engineered > Bioreactor > Anaerobic > Unclassified | place: Washington, USA... | reverse complement strand
GCGGTGCGAAGATGAAAAGCTATCGGCCATGTGTCGTAATTCGCAAATCGCCTACCGCGTTTCACTCGACCACCTGGAAAGAATCGTCAACCCCGACCGCGTGGCGAAGTTGACGCCGCAAGTGATGAGCCAATTCCAAGCGAAGGCCCGCAAGCAAGGCATGAAGCCGACCACCCTTGCCCGACACCTTCGCATCATAAAGGCATGTTTGCGCTGGGGCGAGCGGCAAGGGCTGATTGCCAAGGCCCCGGCTATCGAAATGCCGAAGCTACCCAAGGGGCAATCAATGGCAAAGCACCGGCCCCCGACGGCCGAGGAGTTTGACCGGATGATTGCCGCAATTCCGAAGGTTCGGCCGAACGACTCCCCGGCATGGGAACGGCTGTTGCGGGGGTTGTGGCTTTCCGGTTTGCGGCTGGGCGAAGCCCTGGCACTCGACTGGAACGACGGCCCGTTTGTTCTTGACGCGACGGGCAACTATCCCGCTTTCCGTATCGAAGCCGAGGGGCAGAAATCCCGGAGGCATGAAATAACCCCCTTGACCCCCGACTTTGCCGAATGGATACTTGCCGAGACGCCCCAGGCCGAGCGGACGGGGCGGGTGTTTCCCCTGGTTGACCGCAAGACCGGCCGGCAGATGCAAGCAAGGCACACCGTTGGCCCGGTTGTTTCGGCAATTGGCCGCAAGGCGGGGGTGGTTGTCGGCGAAACCGAGAAACCGAGCAAGGAAAAGGGCAAGGTGGCAATGCGGCCCGTCAAGATGTTTGCCGGAGCGCATGACCTGCGGCGAGCATTTTGCACCCGATGGGCGCGGAAAGTCATGCCGGCGGTTTTACAGCGGTTGGCCCGGCACGCCCACATATCAACCACAATGGGGTATTATGTCAGCATGACGGCCGACGAAATAGGGGCGGACTTGTGGCGGGACTACTGGCAGCAAGGTAACATTTCAGGTAACATTGCCCCCCAGGGGGCCGAAAGTGAAGGGCGGGAAACATACCCTAAGTTATTGCAAGGCAAGAGGTAATGCACGCTATGCGAGAGTGGCGGAATTGGCAGACGCGCTGGACTTAGGATCCAGTGGTGCAAACCGTGCGGGTTCGAGTCCCGCCTCTCGCACTTATGATGCAATTCGACGCAGACCGAGGCGAGCCGGCTCCGCCCAGCTCGCCGGGCGAATGTGCGATTGCTTTGCGGAAAATGCTTTCGAGGGCGGCGAGTTTATCGGATCAAAACTCCGCCAAGCCCGCCCCTTCGACGGCGACGCAAGGCAGGGCGGCTGGTTCGAGTTCTCGAGGGCGGTAGTATTCCTGGGCAAGGGCTTTACGGACGGCCGGCACGCTTTCATGCCGGACGAGGATCATGACGCATCCGCCCAGGCCGGCACCGGCGATCTGCACGCCCGCCACGCCCGGCACGCGGGCGACGACGTCCACCATCCGGTCGATTTCGGGTGTGCTGCATAGATACGCGCCCGGCTGCATGTAGAGTTGCGCCCGGAGCACGCGCCGCGGGCTTTCGCTCCGCAGGTCGCCGAGCAGACGCTGAATGTACTCGTCGCTCAGGTCCGGCTCGATCAGCCGGTAGCGGCCGTCTTCGCCGGGGCGGCTGACGCGGTCGCCGTCGTGGCTGATCTTCATCAGTTCGCCGAACTCCTCGACTCGGCCGGCGGCGAGCAGCTCGACGCACATCCGGCTCCGCATGATCTCGGCGATGCCGAACAGCAGCACGCCGCGGGGATGATATACCGGCTGTTCGGCGTGGGTGGCGAAACTGCTTTCGAGCAAATCGCCATGTTCCTTGGAAAGCATCACGCGGAAGTCGGTGCGGGTCATCTTCTCCGGCACGCGCAACAGCCAGCGGTAGATTTCGCTGGTCGGATAGCCGAGCTTTTCCGGGTCGATGTCGCGGAGGTGTTCGACCGCCCCGGCGATTTCGGGACAGCGCTGCTTGAGCAGCGCCAAGCCCAGGTTGTAGCTGGCGATGCGGGAATTGAACTCGTCGCGTGCCGACGCGCTTTTGGCCGCCTTGACGTGGCTGTTGGCGATCACCACCTGATAGTCGCGCGGGGCGTCGATCATCTTTTCCACACGGAAGGGCAGGTATCCGACCTGGGCGATCTTGCCGCGCTGTCCGAGGTAGATGGCGGCGTGGTCGCCCGCCCCGCCGCGCGAGCCGACGAACCACTCCCCTTCGCCGCAGAGGTCGATGAACTGCCGGCTGGTCAGGTCGAAATTGTTCAGCGCGATGGCCGATTGCAGGGCGGCGACGACGATCGTCGAGCTGCTGCTCAACCCGGCGGCGATGGGCACGTTGCCGGCCAGTGCCATGTTCACCCCGCGAACGCGGACGTCCTGGAAGCGATGTTGCAGGCGGAGGAATGCGGCCTTGATGTAGTTCCCCCAGTCGCCGGCCGACATGTACACGATGTTGCGGACCCAATCGCTGTTGACGAAGTCGATCCAGTCGTGCCAGGCCAGGCGGCCCATCAGCTCGGAAATGCGGAACTTGACCTGCTTGTACTTGCGGGGTTGGGTGTTGACGGCCTCGACCTTGTCGTCGCGCCGCAGCCCGACCACCGCCAGCGTTTCGCGGTCGATGGACAGGAAGTTGGTCATTCCGCCGCGGTGGTCGACGTGCCGGCCCATCAGGTTCACGCGGCCGGGCGCACGGACGACGCAGACCTTTTCGTCCGGGCCGAACCGCTTGGCGTAACATTCCAGCACCGCGCGGATGTCCTTGCACTTTTGCCGGTGGAGGTCTTCGTGCGGGCCGTAGATGGTCCGCAGCCACCGTTTCAGCGCGGGCCGGTCGCCGTCGAGCCTGGCCAGCCACTGGGCAACCGCGGCGTATTGGGTCGGTTTCAGCCGTGGCCGCCGCTCGGCGGCGCTCGCCTTTTCGCTTGCCCGCCGTTTTTTGCGAACGTAGTCCTGGATGACCAGCAGCTCGTCGGGCGAGTTGAAGCTCTGCACCCATTCGGGATGCTCGACCTCCACTGCGCGGACGCGATAGGCCGGCGCGCCGTTGCCGTCGCGGACCTCGGCCAGCAACCGCACCATGTCGGTGATGTAGTATTCGCCCTGCGCGTTGTCGTTGCGGATCATGCCGACGCCGCGTTGGAAGACATCGGCCCGCATCAGATAGAGGCTCGGGTTTACGCCGGCGGCGAGTTTGTCGATGCGGCGGCCGGGATATTGTTTTCCGCCGATTTCCAGTTTGTACTTCCCGGCTTGCAGCACGCTTTCCAGCTTGGCCGAGCCGATCGCGCCGCCCTCGCGGGCCAATGCGGCCAACTCGCTCACGGCCGACGCCTGCTTGTCGGGGCGGGGGATGTGCCGGGCGATGATGGCCGCGATTTCTTTCCCGGTAACCGGCGATCCCTTCGCCGACAACGCCCGCAAATCATCGACGATCATCTGCCGCGCGATGTCGATCCGCTCGATGATCGCCTGTGCCTGGCCGTCTTCGGCAACGAACACTCGGCCGGCCGAGGCTTCCGTGTGTCTGGTTTTCGGGATGGTCAGCATCGCCATGTCTGCCCGCTGTTTGACGTATCCGTCGACCAGTGCTTCGATGGCGGCGTCCTCGATGTACTTGTCGCCCATGGTAACCAGGACGCAGCCGGCATAGTCGATGGCCCTCAGTGCTTCGGCGGCGATTTTCGCGGCGTGGCCCGTGCCAAGCTGCGGCTCCTGATGGACGTAAATAACTTCGGGATGCTCTCGGGCAACCGTTTCCAACACCTGCTCGGGCTTCGCGCCGACAACCACCATGAAACGGCTGAACTTGCACCGCTTGAATACCGCGATCTGCCGATTGATCGCCGGGACCGAGTCGATATCGAAGCAAACCTTTACGGTGTCGCTTCCCATGCGGGTGCCCTTGCCCGCGGCCAACAGCACGACCATCGTCTGCTCGGGAACTTTGCGGTTGTCGTCCATCGGGCGTCTCCTGAAAGTGGCAATCATTCAAGTATAACATCGAACCTGGAGTTTATTATGGTCGCTGACGATCTTTCATAATCGGTATTGCCAGACGACCATTGACGCCATAATTATCGCGGCCGTTTCGACGCGCAGGATTCGCGGGCCGAGATCGACGCCGCGCCAGCCGGCGGAGAGCGCGGAAGAGACTTCCGCTTCGGTGAAACCGCCTTCGGGGCCAACGGCCAACAAACATTCCGCGCGTTCTCGGTCAATCGCCGGATGGAGCGTTTCAAGCCCCGGATGCGCCAACAACCTGTTGGGCGCGCCGATGGTTTTATCGATAAAATCGGGCCAGGCGAGCGGCCGCTCGATTTGCATCAAGCGGTTTCGGCCGCATTGCTTCGACGCCTCGACCACCGTGCGGCGCAACCGCATTAGGGTTTGTTCGTTCGGCCGCGCGACCGCGCGGCTGACCGACACTGGAACGAGCCGGCTGACGCCTAATTCGACGGCCTTCTCGACCAGCCAGCGCTGCCGGTCGCCCTTGGGCAGAGCCACGGCGAGCGACACGTTCAACGGCAATTCGCGGTCGACCTGTTCGCGCGAGACGACCGAAAGCGACACGTTGTCGCGCCCGACGCGATCGACGATCGCGTGGAACTCGTCGCCGCCGCCGTCGAACAGCACGACTTTCACTCCCGGTTCGGCCCGCATCACATGGATCAAGTGATGTGCCTCTGCCCCGGTTAACTCGGCTTGGCCGCCGGAGATCGGTTCATCGGAAAAGTAGCGGTCGGACATGGGGGGGAGCGATTGTCTCGATGGTTATTTGGTTGCACGCATCGCCCGGTTTCGTCAAGTTGGCTGCTTGATGTTACCGATAATAACGGATGTAAGGGAAATTATAACCGGGGAGCCAGCGATGTACGAGTCACATTGGGGTTTGTGCGAATCACCATTTCGCCGTGTCTGGGATCGGGAGATGTTTCGCGAAAGCCCCACTCACGAGGAGGCGTTGTCTCGGCTCCAGTTCCTCGTCGATCAACATTATCGGCTGGGGATGCTGGTCGGGCCGTCGGGCAGCGGCAAATCATTGCTGCTCGAAGTATTCGCCGAACAGCTTCGCCGCCGCAGCCGGCCGACAGCCGACATCAGTCTGCTGGAAGTCGAGCCGACGGAGATGCTGTGGTTGTTGGCCGCCTCATGGGGATTGAATCCCGATCCGTTGCTGAACACGGCCTCGTTGTGGCGGATATTGACCGACCGGCTGCTGGAATATCGCTATCAGCAGCTTGAGGCGGTGGTGTTGTTCGACGACGCCGACCATGCCTCCGCGGCGGTTCAGGGGCACATCGCCCGGCTGGCCCGATTCGACGCCTCGCCCGATGCCCGGCTGAGCATCGTCCTGGCCGGCCGGAACGACGGAATTGCCCGGCTGGACGAATCGTTAACCTCATTGACCGACTTGCGGATCGGCGTCGAGCCTTGGCAGCGGACTGAAACCGAGCATTTCGTCAACAGTCGCCTGAGCAACGCCGGCCGTCGGACGCCGATTTTTACAGCGCCGGCAGTCGATAGATTGCAAGAAATCTCGCGTGGTATTCCTCGCCGCGTTGCCCAATTAGCCGAACTCTCCCTGCTTGCCGGGGCAGGGCAAAATCTTCAGCAGATCGACGACGGCGTCGTCGAGAGCGTCTATCAAGAGCTGGCATAGCAGCCGCGCCCCGGGCGACGCGCCCGGCGGGGAGGTGATGTCGGCTTCGTAAACATCTGCCGGACATGAGTTTGCGTCCGCGCGACGGCCGATTCCGCAGAAACTGATATTGGTCGTCGGGCCAATCACCGGTAAAATGCCCGCTTTATCGCAATTTGGCTTTGTGCGGTCGATGTTTCGCGTGTTTATGGGCTTGGCGGGACGCCGAGCAAGACGCGAAGCCTTCAATCATCAGGAAAGACGAGATGCCCTGGGAACGGACGCCGCGGGCGGACAATTTTCTGACTTCGCGCCTGCTGGAATGGCTGACCAGGGCGGTCGTGCGATTTCCCGTCTTCACGTTGGTTTTAGCGGCGGCGGGCGTTGCGGTTTCGATTTGGCTGACGGCTACCCAACTCGGTTTCCGCACCAGCCGGGCCGAATTGCTTAGTCCCGACAGCGAATTCAACCGCCGCTGGCTCGACTACACCGCCGAGTTCGGCGACAAGGAAGACGTGGTGGTCGTCGTCGAGGGCGACAGCCGCGAGCAAATCACCCCTGTCTTGGACGACGTATACCACTCGCTGAAGAAAAGCGGTGGGATGTTCGCCGCCGTCATGCACAAGATCGAAGCCCCGCGGCTGCGCGAGAAGGGGTTGTATTATCTCGACACGGAAGAATTGCGCCAGATCGACGGACTTTTGCGGGCGGTTGCGCCACTGCTGCAAGGCGGCGCGCCGCAATCCGATCGATCAGCCGCAGCCGGCTTGTCCGACCAATTGGCCGGCATCGAGCGGTCGCTGGCGGCGAAATCGCCCGACGGTTTTTTCTCCGCCGGTTTCGACCGGCTGATCTCCGACGACGGCCGGACGGGTTTCGTGTTGCTCAAGTTGACCGAAACCGACACGCAGAGTTTCGCCCAAAGCGAGGCGTCGATTACGGCCTTGCGGCAAATATCCGACGAGGTCAAGGCCCGGCATCCCGGCGTGAAAATCGGGCTGACCGGACTGCCCGTCATCGAATACGACGAAATGCGGTCCAGCGAAGCGTCGATGACGCTGGCCACGATTCTATCGTTCCTGGGCGTATTGGCCGTGATGATCGTGACCTTCGGAGGATTCCGCCATTCGCTGCTTGCGATGGGTGCGCTGTTGGTAGGCATGATCTGGGCCTGCGGCTGCGCCGCGATAACGATCGGCTACGTGAACATTCTCAGCATCGCCTTCGGCTCGATATTGTTCGGACTGGGCATCGACTACGGCGTCAACTACGTCGCCCATTATTTGAAACACCGAATACATACCGACTCGACAACCGAAGCCCTAGCGCGGACGGCCGCCGAGGTCGGGCACAGCATATTGACTGGCGCGCTAACGTCGGCGGTCGCATTTTTCGCCGCCGTGCTGACTGAATTTCCCGGCGTGTCGCAGTTCGGGTTGTTGGCCGGCTGCGGCATTATCCTCTGCTGGCTGTCGCAAGCGACCGTTCTGCCGGCGATGATCCGGCTGAGCGATTCCGACGGATTGCGGGAAAACCTGCCCGCGCCGCTCGACTTACGCGGTTGGCTTCGTCCGCTGTTCGCTTTTCCCAGGTTGTCGCTGGCCGGAGGCGCCGCGGTCGTGGCGGCGTGCGCCGTCGGCATACATTATCTCCATTACGACTTCAACCTGCTGAATCTGCAGCCGTCCGGCCTGGAAAGCGTCGAGTTGGAGCACAAGCTGTTTGAACAAACAAACCGCAGTGCGTGGTATGCGATTTCCATCGCCGATACGCCCCAAGAGGCGCTGGCGCGCCGCGCTGCGTTCGAGAAGCTTCCGTCCGTCGAAAAAGTTATCGAGATTGCTTCGGCGATTCCGCCGGACGTTGAGGAGAAACGTCCGATAATCGAGCGGATCAATCGATGTTTGGCGATGTTCCCGCCGAACGAGGCGAGAATGCCGGGCGCGATCGGCGGCGGAAATTTGCCGGCAGTGTCGTTGCCGGGCAATCTTGGCGCTTTGCGACGGCTTCAAACCGTGGCTTGCCCCGAGCCGCCCCGATTGAACGACTTGCCCGAGTGCATCACCAGCCGTTTCCTCGGAAAAAACGGCAAATTCATGCTGCAAGTCTACGGAAAAGTGAACATTTGGGACGTGGAACCGATGGGGCGATTCGTTGCCGAAGTCCGCACCGTCGACCCCAACGTCACCGGGAACCCCTTGCAGGTTTACGAGGCCTCGCGGCAAATGAAAATGAGTTTCGAGCGAGCCGCCGCTTACGCCCTGCTGTTTATCGTGCCGTTGATCTTTTTTGATTTCCGCCGGTTGGACCATACTCTACTGTCAATGTTGCCTATGGCTACTGGCATGTTGATGACCGTCGGAGTGATGGGCCTGCTGGACATCCCCCTGAATCAGGCCAACCTGATATTTTTGCCGCTAGTGCTGGGAATCGGCATCGATGACGCTATACACCTAGTCAACGATTTTCGTCGGCAAGGGCGTCGCTATCAAAAAGCCGACAATGCCGTAATTGTTGCCGTGGTCGTGAACACGCTGACCACGATGGTCGGTTTCGGCGCGCTGATGATCGCCAATCATCGCGGTCTGCAAAGCCTCGGCCGGGTGTTAACCATATCGATGGCCTGCTGTTTGTTCACGTCGCTGCTGCTGCCCAATCTGCTGCGGATCGGTGGATTCACCGACCGAGGCGGAAACGAAGAACCGGACAACGCGGAAAGCGATTCGGGCGATGATGAAGACGAATACGAGGCGGTCCTGCCATGGAAAACCGAGCCGATTTCCTCTGCCGCATGAATCCCGTGAATCAAAGCGGATGCAGTGCGACCGGTTCGGACAGGTTCGTTAGCGCTACCGGGGCCTCGGTTTCGAGCGGATTCTCCGCAATCGTACCTTCTTGCAGCAGAATCCTTGCTTGGTGCATCAAGTCGCTATAGGGATCGTCGCCTGGTTTGCCATCGACCATACTCCGATTCGATTCGCGCCGCAATGATCGGCAATGCCCGGGATTCGTTGAATACCGGCAAGACCGCGCTTAACAAAACATCACCCCGCGGCGGACGAACGGTTTTATGGTGATCGTTCATTGCGGGCAATTCTCCGAGCGTCTCGGCATCGGCCGTAGCGTAACCGTGAACGGTTACAATAATTCCCTTTTTGGGATTTTGCCGGTTAGTGGGAACTGATGATTTGCAAATTGCAGAGTAAAATCACCAGTACGCCATAAACCCATCTCGGAACTTGGTGGTCTTCCTGGATTTCAAACAGGCGATGGCAATGGGGACAAAAATTCGGCCCGTCTCTATTCCTGGCCTGAACGACCAAGGCTTTGCAATGTGGACAAGTGGTGCTCATCATAACACCTGGTCGTTTGATCGTGAAACGTAGTATGTATCTATTAAAAGTCTATTTCGAATTAGTGAAGGCGTCTGCATGCGTCTGCATTAATATTGCGGAAAACCGGGGGATATATTCCCGCGAACCGAATGATCGGAATAATCGGAACAGATCTCTGCAATCGGCGGCAATTCGCCGGCCGTCCCAATTTGACAATTCAAAAATCAGACATAGCTTTGATTGTAGAGGAACGGCGCGAAAGCGCCGGCCGGTGCGGGGACGACTCGTTAGAGAAGTCCCGGCGCGGAAGGTTCTCTGCCGGATGCATGATTAGCTTGTCCGACCGGCGGGCCGTCCGCGTAACTGAGGCCTGTAGCCTCTCATCCTCGAAAAAGGCAAACCGGTCGAAAGGCCGGCAACGCAAAGCCAAGGGCCGGTGGAACGTTTCCAACGGAAGCCTGGCTGCCGAAAGGATGGACACAACCTGTTCGATGTTCGGCGAGGGAGAGGTTCGGTTTAACTAAACATGGGCTCCTGATGACATGAAAACAGGCCGGCGCCGATCGATTGCTTCGGCGCTGTTCGGATGGGGCCCAACAACAGTTTGATTATTCCGGTTCAAATCCGCTACCGCGGAATCGACCCGGAATGGAGGAATACCGATGAAGTCGCTCGCTAAGAAGGTGCAACGTTTCCTCGTTTCCGAGGATGGACCAACCGCCGTTGAGTACGCGGTCATGTTGGCCCTGATTATTATCGTCTGCTTGACGGCGATCAGCTCGGTCGGCACTCAGACCAGCAGCACGTTCACCAAAGTCGCCCAGACGCTCGGAGCCACCTAAATCGCAGTTAGGTCGCGCCGGCCTTAGGGCCGCATCGAAAAATCCGCAAAACCGGAAAAACCCCCTCGGCGCCGATGGACTGGCCCCGAGGGGGAGTTTTTTAACCTATACATTGTATAGAGGGTTCATTTCCCAAAAATATTTTGTCGCTCGGCGCTGCCGGAGATTGCGATGATAGACCTGCCATTTCACGCGGAAATGATGCGGCAAGCCGTTCATCTGGTGATTTATTTCACAACCACGATCGGCATCGCACTAAGTCTGATCGTCGGCGTGCGGGCATAACCGAATTGAAAGACCGAATGCATTGTATTTGTTTGGCGGGCGTCGCCGCGGCGGCTGGAATCTCATTAACGCCGGCCGGGGTGCCGACGACCGCTAAACAGCCCTGGAGAATACTCGATGCCGAATACGAACGTTTTGCCCGCTTTTATGGTTGAAAATTGGCCTTTCTGGCTGGTCAGCGCAATCCTGATTTTTGCCGCGGTGATCGATGGCTGGAAATTGAAAGTACCGAACTGGATCACCTTTCCGCTAATCGTTGGCGGCTGGGTCTATAGCACGGCCTATTTCGGGTGGGAGGGTCTCGGTTGGAGCGTGCTGGGGACGGTCGTCGGTTTGGCGCTGTTGCTGCCCGCCTATTCCATCGGCGGAATGGGCGCCGGCGACGTAAAACTGCTTGCCGGCGTGGGAGCCTGGGTCGGAAGCCTGAACACGCTATATGCGTTTTGCGTTTCCGCCATCATCGGCGGAGTCATCGCAATTCTGATGATTCTTTGGAACCGGCAGTGGCGGCGCCACTTAAAGCAGTTTCTCTGCATCACTAACGAGATACTCGAAATCCGCGATCCAAACGCCCTGTCGGCGATTGCCGCCGAGCGAAAGAGTGCGATGTTGTTGTTGCCTTACGGGATACCAATTGCAATTGGCACGATTGCCTATTTTTACTGGTCGGGGATGTTGCTATGAAAACGCCAACTCTTCCTATGTTCGCCATTGTGCGAGGTCGCGATGCTGTTCGCGTCCATCGCGGAACCACAAATGTTGCTCATCCTGAATATAACCTAGAGAGTCCTTGCCGAAGGCGCCGATTAAAACGACGAGGCGCTGCTGCCGTCGAGTTTGCGCTCGTGGCGCCGGTCTTCTTCCTGTTCGTTTTTGGGATGATCGAATTTGGACGCATGATCATGGTCCAGCAGGTCATCACGAACGCATCGCGGGAGGGGGCCAGGATTGCCGTACTCGATTCGCCGACGCCGACTGCCGGCGTGGTGGCAAACACAGTGGATAATTATTTAGAAAGTGCGGGGATTTCAGGAGGCTCGATTACCATCGATCCGGCCGAACCAACTTCGGCCAGCTATGGCCAGCCTGTCACGGTGACGGTCCAGGTGCCGTTTAGCGACGTGAGTTGGCTGCCATCGCCGATGTTTATCAGCGGGAACACAAACCTGACTGCCAGCACGGTCATGCGTAGAGAAACGGTTGAATAAACGGCATTAGTCCGTTAAATCAAAATGCGACCAAAATCACTCGCACTATTGATGTTGGCTCTCGGATGCGGGCTGGTGGCCTCGATCGGCATTACCCAGGTCTTGGCCAACCGCGACAAGTCGGCTTCTGCTCAGACTGGCGAAACCCAACCGGTATTTGTCGTCATAACGGACATCGGAATGGGCGATGCACTGACTGCGCAAGACTTGAAGCTCGAACAATGGCCTAAGGACAACGTGCCTCAAAACTCGCTTTCGCGGCTCAAAGACATCGAAGGCCGACGCACCCGGACAAAACTATACGCCGGCGAACCGATTCTCGACAATAAATTGCTTGGCAAGGGGGCCAGCGAACAGGGCGCAACCGCGCTGATCCCCAAAGGCTACCGCGTCGTCCCGGTAAAGGTCGATCTGGTCAGCGGCGG